>Ga0194125_10000025_pt1 | contig 225954 bp, 195 predicted proteins | sample TA2KigC250mmetaG_FD_148626 | JGI IMG/M metagenome (GOLD analysis project Ga0194125, IMG submission 148626) | Freshwater microbial communities from Lake Tanganyika, Tanzania - TA2015034 Kigoma Deep Cast 250m | ecosystem: Environmental > Aquatic > Freshwater > Lake | place: Tanzania: Lake...
TAATTAAATAAAATAGTGATTGTGAAACAATAATGTGGTTTGTGGAGTTTGATGCTAAATGACAGATTTAATATGAAACGATTTTTAATTTTATCGGTGGTTTTGTAGTAGGTGTTTTGGCTTCTTTTCCATTGCTTTAATTTTAATGTTAAATAAGGGAAACACTCTCTTAAAATTAGGACCTTTTAGTCCACTTTATGCTGACGATTTACAGCTGAGGAAAAAGAATAATAGCTAAATTAAAAGACATTTAAAATGAGTACACAAAAAATATAAACTTTAAAAAATATGACGCAAGTAAATACGATAAATTCTATTCAAAATTTAGTAATTCAGAATTATTAGAAATGGCACTTCAACATTGAATTGAAGAAAAAAAATTAGACCCACTTTGGTTTGATGACATACATTCCCGATTTTAGACTAAAGTTGCTATAATAGAGCCCCAAAACAAAATAAATAGAAAAAAAATGATTAGGCTCCATAAAAGAGCTGCAACAGAAAAATTCTTTCGAATGGGATCGCCATTATCAAGTGCCCATACAATTAATACAATTAAGTTGACAAGGGGGATAGAAAGTAACAAAAAATTTATTAGCCAATCTCCTACAGTTGGAATGGAGGCGGTAGGTTCACTAAAGGTAGATAAACTTTCAGTAGAAGAAGGGTGAACAGGCCGGCTACTTATTATTGCCTGATAATTACATTTAGGACAACTTTTTGCTTCGCTAGACATACTACTTCCACAATTTGTGCAAGAAATGATTGCCATATTTATTGATTTATTTGTTTCTCTGATAAAATATTATAACTATATGAAATTACTTTTCTTCTCTCGTTCAAAATAATAGACCATTCCGAATTAGTAAAAAACTCAGCATCAGTTGATTCTTCCTCTGAAGTCTCTGGCAAAATTCGTGTAGTATAAGTATCAGTATGAAAATTAATAAAATAATTATTATTCTCACCTCTTTTAGCTATAAAGCTAGACGGGTCGATAGTAGTTCTTATAGATCGAATTGTTTTTATATCATTTTCCAAAAGGACTAGTAAATCAGCTTTTGATATGTTTTTTCGACTTCCAAAAACTGGCGTTATAGGTTCAAAATATAATATGAAATCGTGTAAGTCTTTATCGGCGAATTTTTGATAAAATTCATTTAAAAAATTTAGAAGTTCGTCTCTTTCAGAACCTATTACTTGCGCTGCTGCTTTATTTCTTGCTTGCGAAATATATTGACTTGTAGGATGAGAGCTTATGTAATTTTCTAAAACATAAGAATCCTCACTTTTTTCGATTGCAAACCAATCAATTGAATCAATAATCGCCGAAGCTTTTTCCATATGTAATCCTTTAATAATGGTAACATTATTTAAGTAAGCTTGCATAGATGAAGGTGAAACGAATTTGTTTGCCTTTACCCACTCTGTACTATCATAATCCTTAATTTCTTTAAGCTTTTTGACTGCATCTGGTAGATATTTACTGTTTGGATTGTTTGATATATAATTTTCGATAGAAGGTATTGATCCATCCTGTAGTGCTTGCTGCCATTGTGATTTAATTCTATTAGACTCCGATAAAAACCAAATACTGCTAATCAACAGCATTACAGCTAATATTCCAACTGCTGTAAAAAGTATACGCTTCCTTTTTTTTAATTTGTCAATTCTTAAATTGACCTCTTCGTTAAGTTGTCTGATTTCATTATTCTCTGCTGAAAAAGGTAAAATTTGGCTTAGCATAGCTGCTGCCGCATTATAATCTTTCATTACAAGCATAGCACGAATTCTCTGTGCGATTGTTGAGACTGTTATACCAACTTGACGCTCAAACTCTGCTTTATACTCAGGATTATTATTTGATAATTTCAAAACCTCCTGAAGAGTTTGTAAAGCTTCAATCAAGGATTCTTTTTCAAATAAAGATTTTGCATCATTAAAAAGTGTGTGAGATCTGTCACGAATTTCTTTCTCTTTTTGTGCTAGTTTAATTTTTGCTTCAATTTCAACAAATCTTGGTGATGAAAAAACTGCAGACGCTGCATTGATTTCATTCATTGCAGCTTGAAGATTACCTAAAAGCAATTGCTCTTCTGCACGCGTTGCGCAGTCCTCGCCGTGCTTTATCAGATTATTGCCCATCTCAAATTTTTCAATTAGAAGTCGAATCTTAGGGTCATTTGAAGAACTTTGTTTATCCCTTATTCTCTTTTCAGCGTCAGCATAATGACCGAGATTATAGAGCTCTATAGCATCATAAAAAAAATAGTCTTCTATCTTTCCAATAATTTTCTTGTTGAGGGGGAAACCACAAGTTTCACAAACATCTATAACTTGATTTAAGTGTAGACATTCAGGACATATTCTAATCATATCATAGCTTTTTAATAGTTACTATTAATTTTTTTCATAAAAAATAAAACTCCCTACTTTTTATTCCAAGATATACTCTGCTTCAGCAGTTGCTCTTGGAAAATCAGACCCATTTAGTTCCTTTAATGCAAAAGGCCCATTGTTTTTACTAACCAGAATTCGCAAGATAAGTCTAAGGCGGGTTTCTGGTGATACACCATCCCACCCTTGTTTAGTTACTTTTAAAAATGCTTTAAAACCCTTTCCCACTGGGCCAATCGTTGTTTCAAAGGGCTGGTTGGATATATTACTAATAATAAGTTTCCATTTTCATTACTTATATCAACATTCAACCTACCGCCGGTGAGAGAGTATGAACTTTCAACCTCATATTTTACATAGTACACATCTTTAACCTGTGATCTTTCACAGCTTCCTAAGGATAAGCTTAAAAAGAAGATTACAAATATTTTTTTCAGCTGCAACATCTTAATTCATTCATCCTAAAATTAGAATTTCAACATGAAACTTCAAACAGCCCAACGAAAAAGGGCAAAAATTAAAATGGCCCTACAGGGTCCCTCTGGATCAGGTAAAACCTATTCTTCCCTGCTGATAGACAATGGTCTATGTAATGACTGGCCCAGGGTAGCAGTTATGCAAGACAAAAAAATATTTTACTGCGGACAAACACTCCACAACGACAGACAAAAGAGCTGCTGCCAACAAGGGCTTTGCGATTATGGCGGTTGCAGTGGTAATTGAAAGTTTCTGCAAGTAATTATCTTTGTGCTGCGGGGCAGTGAAGTAGTTTTAAATCCACCACAACGCAAAGACCAGAGCCGTTATGGGCAATTAAAAAAACGACACAACATGGGCATACAGACAAAAGAACCAACTTCTTTGCAGTTGGACAGGTCGTACAGACTGACAGTTACGCAATGACTTTTCCGACAGTCTTAAAATCGGACAACAAATTTTTAATAAACAACTAAAATTCAATTAAAATGGCAATAAGAAAAAGTAGAGAAGAAACCTTTTCTGTAAAGGGTAATACAGAAGAGTGGTTAACAAAAGCTGAACAAGCTCTTTACAAAGGGGGCTTTGCTAACGTTAAAACTAATAAACTTCTAAACCAATTGACAGGTGATTACAAAAAATTGACCGTTTGGGGTGAAATAATTGTAACACTTTTACCTGAAGGGGGAAACATTAAGATTAATGCAAAATCAACAGCAAATGCGGACAATATTTTTGCACTATTCAGTAGCCCTAATCAGAAGATATTAGACCAGTTTAAAAATAATTTCTAAATCAAAAAATAATCAAGATGAAGAAAATTCTATACAGTCTTATCATTTCCGTTCTACTTGTTTCTTGTAATATGTATGTGTAAATCGTCAGCATAAAGTGGGCTAAAATCAAACAAAAAAAGCGCAACTAACTGATAATCAGTTAATTACGCTTCGTTTTAGCGGAGACTGAGGGATTGTAACCTACCCATTTTTCTAGGTCTCAATTATCGCTTGAAAATCAGTTAAAAAAGTCTCATAAATCATTGTATAATATAGTGTTATTTCAAAAGATAACAACAAGAATAAACAAAAATTCAGTACTCCAAAGTAATACAAATAATGAAACGGTGGACTAACGGTGGACTAGAATTTTCATTGGTAAAACATACCTTTGAGTATGGCCTCAGTTCATTTTTATATACAATCAAAGGAGAGTCCCGCAGTGATATACGTCCGTATGCGGGATAGTCGTAAGGTCGATGCGAAGGCAAAGACAAAGCTGGTAGTTGATGTAGAGGACTGGAGTGCTGCTAAAGGCGCGCCGAAGCACAACCGTAATGATGATATGCGCAATCTCACAAAATCGCTTGCTAGTTTGCGCAGTAGTATACTTGGCCATTATAACGACTCCGAAGGAAAGCAGTCTATTAGTTCAGATTGGCTTAGAGATTTTATTAACCAGGCTACTATAGAAAAACAAGAAGTCCCAACAGGTCTTGTAGATTACTTTGATCTCTATGCGGAGCAACAAAAGGGTGTGATATCCGATGAGCTTTATGATAAGATAGGCCCTAATAGAGATCGAATTCTCCGTTTTGAGCGACATATGTGTCGTAAGTACCAAGTAAAAGATGTAGGCCAGACTTTTCATAAAGATTATCACCGCTACCTGATTCAATCTGAGAAATACAGTTTGGGTACAGTGAATCGCAGCATTAAATTCATTAAGACCGTTTGCTATCATGCTCAGCAGAATGGGGTAGAGGTGAACTATCAACTCAAGGCAATCCGCGTTAAGAACAAAGAGATACCTCCGATATATCTTTCGGAAGAAGAAATCGAATTGATTGAGACGGTTGAATTAGAACATGACTATCTGCGTAATGCCAGAAACTCACTTTTGATCAGTTGCTATACTGCACAACGCGTTTCTGACTTTAAACGAAATACTGTCAAGAACATTCGGTACGTGAAGGGGATTCCATATCTGGACTTTGTACAGAAAAAGACCGGGGCTCCCGTGAGTCTGCCACTACATCCTACTGTTATGCGCATTATCAAGGATGGCGGAGGTGAATTTCCCAGAGCTATCTCCAATGATAAGTATAATGACTACATCAAGAAGGTCTGCAAGCTTGCCGGAATCGAAGATGAAGTGCAAGGAACTATGGCTGAAGTGATTCGCGTTAAGAGAGGAGACCGCTTGGTTAATGTTACTCGAAAAAAACTAGGAGTATTTCCTAAGTGGAAACTTGTAAGCTCTCATATCGGACGTCGTTCTTTTGCTACCAATCACTTTGGAAAAATTCCTACCCCAATCATCATGGCCGCTACCGGACACAAATCAGAATCATCATTTTTGAAGTATATTGGGAAAGGAAGAGCGGAGATGGTGAGTATGCTGGCGGAGTATTGGTATAAACAACCACATTATGATTAAAATAAACCCTTTATTATGAAGTATTATTTCAGAAATTTTATCCTTCTTTTTTTTATAGCATTTACAAGTAAGGTTACTTCTTTTTCGCAAGATTTAATTTTGAAAAAAAATGGAGATGAAATAAAATCTAAGGTCGTAGAGGTGTTAAAAACAGAGATTAAATATAAGAAATATGAGAATTTATCTGGACCTATTTACTCAATTGACTTAAGTGAAGTTTTTATGGTCCGATATGAAAATGGTTCAAAAGATGTTTTTAACGTGATTTCTAATCCTGGCGGGAATATTATTGAGTCTTCTGGTTCAAGACAGGAGGCTGCAAAAAATGATCTAAAGAATTCACCATCCTCTGTTGATATTGGCAGATTAGTTTCTGTTGGTGGTAAATATGTTTTTATTAATTCAGTTCCAATTGCCAAGTATGAAGTGGTTTTTACTTTTTCGAATCTCATGGATTTTCAGGACTTGGCAAATCCAACTAAAACTAAAGAAAAGAGTTTAAATAATGCTAACATTGAGGCTGCTAACCAAGGTAGAATATACGATGCAGTTATTTGTCAGTTGGGAGTCGAGAGAGATATGGCTATTAGATTTACTGACCCATCAGAAGAGAAAAGTTTTTGTCGCGTTTCAAAAATTAATGGAGTTTTAGCTTTTGTAGGTTGTGAACCAGTTATGTCATACACAACTACAGGTATATTTTATTCAGTTCATGAATCAGGCACGAATTCTCTATTTGGTAATTACCAGGCTTCATATGATTTTTTCTGTAATAAAGCAACTGATTGGGGAAGAAAGAAACTACTTGATTTTGATGCAATTATTTACCATAATTCTTTGAAAGGTAACGATCTTCTTGTCAAATTTTGAGAACTGATTGATGATATATTCAAAAGGCAGTTATATGCGTATTAAAAAAATATTTGCAATATTATTCTTATTTATTGTACTCTTTTCAACAAGAGCTGTCTCGCAGATAATAGATATTTCGAAAAAGAAGAATGTAAAGAATACCACTATTATAAATAAAAAATATAAAAACATTTCACCGTATACCGCCCTTTTATTATTAGATATTTCGAAGTCAAAAGATGCGATTCGTGGAAGGATGATAGTTGATAATAGTATAGTATTAAAATATGGTATTATTAATCGCAGCTTGATTAGTTATATTAATATGTTTATTGTATTTAATACTGGGTATTCATTTAGTAACATTGCTCAGTATGAAATTTTGTCTAGTCGTAAAGATGGAAATATAATTACCGGATTAGTTCCCGTAGATCAAATATCTCAATTGTCGCAAAATCCGTCAATCAAATATTTGTCAATTGGTGAGCCTGCATATAAATTACTTGATAGTACGCGAGTTAAAACTAGAGTAAACTTAGTTCATAATGGCTTTCAGCTTCCAAGTTCGTTTACGGGTGATGGTGTTGTAGTAGGAGTTATAGACGTGGGATTCGATTATACTCATGCTACGTTTTACGATCATTCTGGTATTTCAGCATTTAGAATTAAGCGTGTTTGGGAGCAAAATGGCGTTGGCATTCCTCCTATTGGATTTAATTATGGTCGGGAATTAGTGTCACAAAATTCAATTTTACAAGCAAAAACTGATGATAGTTCAGGTACGCATGGCACGCACGTTGCAGGTATAGCCGTGGGGTCAGGCGGGGGTAATTTGGCATACAGAGGGATGGCTCCTCAATCTGAAATTGTTTTAGTTAGTACAAATATGCAAAGTTCAGGAATAGCGGATGGTATAGAATATGTTATGAATTATGCCCAGAATGTCGGCAAACCCTGTGTTATAAATATAAGCATCGGAGGCCATTTCGGGCCTCATGATGGCACTTCCATCTTCGACCAGTATATTGACAGTGTGACTGGACCTGGTAAAATTATTGTTGGTGCTGCTGGCAATGAAGGTAATCAGTCGATTCATCTCAATAAAACGTTTTCGCTAAATGATACTAGTTTGTTTTCATTCGTAAGATTTAATAATTCAATTCAAGCTAGAGGCGAAACCCTTATTGATGCTTGGGGTTTACCATCTGGAGATTTTAGGATTTCTGTAAATGTTTATAATACCACACTTGGATCTTTTATTTCATTTACGAATTATGTTTCAGCCGTATCTGGTCAAAGCTTAGATACAACAATCTATGACTCAGACATAAATTCTTCACCTGATCCTATTCATATTTTGATTGAAACCGAGGTTAATCCATTTAATAACAAACCACATATCACAGTATATATTGACTCGCGACAACAAGATGATAACAATAATAAAATTCTATTCGAGATAAGAGCTGTAAGTACTTCTGTTAATGCCTGGATAGCCAAAGGTCGATCCGCAGAATTTGTATCGTATAATATACAAGGAGCTCAATCTGGCAACACTAATTTGACTGTTGGGGAGATTGGGGGAACTGCAAATTCAATAATTACTGTAGGGTCTTATAACAGCAAGTTGCAGTGGATAAATTTCATGGGTAATTCATATCATGATCCATCGCCCAATGTGCTTGGAGGTATCTCTCTTTTTTCAAGTAAGGGTCCTACTGCTGATGGTAGAGTAAAACCAGAAATTACAGCACCTGGAAATAGAGTTGCATCCTCAATTAATAGTTTTATTAGTCTATCTAATTTTGATACAAGTAATGTTGTAGACTATGTTCAGCATGGACAAAATATTTCACCCTTTGGTCTTGAACAAGGTACTTCGATGGCTTCCCCAGCTGTTGCAGGAATAATTGCACTTTGGCTTCAGGCCAATAATTCACTTACCCCCGATCAAATAAAACAAATTTTTAGGGATAGCTCTATTCGAGACAATTTCACTGGTGTTATTCCAATTGGAGGTAGTAATACTTGGGGATGGGGTAAGATTAATGCTTTTAGGGGTATTAAAGCAATTACTTTTCGACCATCAATTTCTCCTTCAAGGGATACTTCTATTTGTGCTGGACAGTCAATAGTTCTCACAGCGCCCCCAGGTTATTCTGAATATTTATGGAGTAACAATAGCACTTCTCGTTCCATTACAGTAAGTAGTACGGGTATTTATTCAGTAAAAGTTAGAACTCCTTATGGTTTTATGAGTTACTGGTCTGACACAGTAAACGTTCAAGTAGATTTACCTCCAAGCACTCCGATTGTTTCCCGACAAAACATCAGTAATAACTGCATAGGTCAACAATTACTTTTATCAAGTAGCGTTGCTTCATCTTATGAATGGTACCGAAACGATACTTTAATCCAAAGTGCCATCAACCAAACATATCAGCCAACTGTTAACGCTGCTTATAGGGTTAGAGTTTTTAGTCCAAACAGGGCGTGTTCAAGTCTTTCTGATACGGTAATGGTTAACCTTTCAGGTTTAAATATTACAGGATTAATACAACAAGATACCATAAAAGCCTGTGGAGTAGATTCAGTCACTTTAGATGCAGGGGCTGGTTACAGTAACTATCAATGGAATAACGGTGCTAATACAAGAACAATACGTGTTGGATCTTCGGCTAAATATTCTGTCCAAGTTACCTGCGGCCCCAATGTTTATAACTCAAATTATTTTTCGACAGTTTCAACTGGTAGCCCGCGGCCGTCTGCTTCGATTCCTAATGCTTCGCAATATTCGTTTACCAACAACATGACAATTATTTACCGTTTAAGAGTTGAAAATGTACCGAACGGTGCAAACGTTGTTTTACAAAAGGGAGAAGGTTCCTCATTTCAATTTTCAATACCTAGCTGGCCTTTTTTGAAATTTACTTATCCTGGAATAGGCAAACCAAATGGATTAAATGCTCAAATTTCGCAATGGAATTGGTTATGGGTTGCAGTAGTCAAAACACCGGACTCTGTTTTCTTGTATGTTAATAATGTAATTGCTGACCGCGCGGCTAGTCCTAATCCAATTCCTGTTACATCAAGCCCGATTATAATTGGTAAAGCACAGGAATGGGATTACTTTTCTGGTTCAGTAGACCAACTATCATTTTGGAACCGCTCGCTAACGGGAGCTGAAATTTCTAACTTTCAAAATTGTATGATTGGTACCGAGTCTGGCTGCGTTGGGTTTTATAATTTTGATCAAACTATTACAGCTACTATACCTGACTTTTCGACGTTCGGTAATACCGCTATCAATAATGGTAGAGTCATTGGATACGGTAGCCCTTTCTTGACATGCCAGGGTACTGTAATATCAGACTCCGTCTATGTCAGTATTATTAAAACAGGCATAGCTCAAAATGACACCTCAATTTGCAGATCTTCTACATTAACACTAACAACTACATCTTCAACTTCCGGGGCTGCAAATATTTGTGCCACATCACAGCTTTCAACAAGTCTACGAAATGGTGTCGTGGCGTTTTATCCTTTCTGTGGGTCAGTAAATGATGTTAGCGGAAATGGATTTAATGGTAGTAACTCGGGCGCCACATTTATTACCGATAGGCTTGGCAACACTGGCAGTGCAATGGACTTTAATGGGACAAACGCAAACATTTCTTTGCCTACTAATTTAAATAACTCAATTACTAATGAACTAACACTCGGCATGTGGGTATATTTAAGGGCTATACCCGATGCTAATCATCGGTATTTATTTTATAGTGGCAATGGAGAGTGGGGATTAAACTATGATAACTCAACCATTTATTTTAGCGTGAAATTGTCTGACGGCACTTGGTGGAGTGCTGGTGCAGCGACAACTACATATCTTAATAGGTGGACTTATTTTACTTGCCAATATAAAAAAGGCACTTTTGTGAAACTTTTTGCCGATGGTAACTTGTTAAACCAGCAAGTAATTCCTAATCTGGAACTTTCAAAACCAAATCTGCCCTCTTTTATTGGTTCGGTCTATGGCAATTTGAGATATGCATATGCCAGCATTGACAACGTGATACTACATAATAGGATATTGTCTAATTCAGAAATATCTTCCTTCACGTCTCCAGCCGAGACTTATACATGGTCTACTGGTTCTACTGCAAGTAGTATTTCTGTCACCCCAACACAGTCCACTACCTATTACTTAACTACGTCAGATGGAATAGCAAGTTGTACGGATAGTGTTCGTGTAACTATCGCAACTGTTGATACGGCTGTAGCAGTCCTAGATCCTTTATCAATTTGTACCGGAAGTGGTCAGGTACGTCTCCAGGCTGCATTGGGCTTATCATATCAATGGCTTAGAAATGGAGTGCCTATTAGTGGTGCTACGTCAAGAACATACACCGCTACTCAGGCAGGTCAATATCGGGTTGCACTTTCTAATTCCATTGCATGTCGGGATACCAGTAGAATTGTAACAGTAATAGAAAATCCTAAACCGCTTGCTGCTTTCACTACTAATGTTGCCAATCAATGTTTATCTGGTAATCTGTATAACTTCACGAATACTAGTTCAATTTCTTCCGGAACAATCAGTTACTTATGGAGCTTTGGTGACGGAAATACCGCTACAACTTCTAATGCCACCTACTCCTATACAACTGCAGGTACTTATACCGTCAAGCTTGTTGTTACAAGTTCCTTAGGCTGTAAGGACAGCACTACACGTTCGGTAACTGTCTTTCCCAAACCGACTGTTGATTTTACTGTAAACAACCTGTCTCAGTGTGTAAACGGTAATTCTTTTGTATTTACTAATAATAGCACAATTAGTACAGGAACAATTAATTACATATGGAGATTTGGTGACGGGAATTCAGCGACCACCACAAATGCCTCATACACTTATACCTTGCCTGGTACTTATGTTGTTAAGCTGATTGCTACTAGTAATAATGGTTGTTCAGATAGTACGACTCGAGTAGTCACTGTCAATCCAAAGCCAACGGTTGATTTCAGCATCAATAATCCTGTACAGTGTCTTTCTGTTAATCAATTTGTATTTACAAATAACTCAAGTATTACTGCGGGCACACTTAGTCATACATGGGACTTTGGGAATGGTGCAACATCACAAGCGGCCTCTCCAACCTATACTTATACAAACTCAGGAAGCTTCACTGTAAAATTAGTGTCTGTTAGCGCAGTGGGTTGCAAAGACAGCCTTTCCCGACAGGTGACTGTTCATCCAATGCCAACAGGTGTACTTTCAACCCCCGCCACCAACTTATTGTGTGAAGGTGGTACTTTATTGTTAACGGCCACCGGCGGAAACACCTATCAGTGGTATCTCAATAGCGGTGCTATACCTGGAGCGGTTAATGCAACACACTCTGCTACACAACCTGGAGTCTACACAGTAAATGTAATATCATCAAACGGTTGCGTTTCACCAGCAACTGGATCGGTTACTCTACAATTGGTAGTAAGACCTACTGTGAATTTTGTTTACGACAAGTATTGTGCTGGCTTCCCCACGCTTTTTGCAAATCAGTCCAACATATCTAATAGTAATGTCGTTAGTTATAGTTGGAGCTTTGGGCAGGGGCAAGCAACTTCTACGCTTCAAAGTCCCTCCTATGTCTTTACTACTCCAGGTGTATATAACGTCAGCTTGACCGTTACTCCATTGGCCTGTCCATCATTAGCAGCCAGCTTGACTAAACCGGTTACTATAGTTGCTCCGCCACCGAATCAGCGTTATGTAGCACTGAATGCAGTGGAAAATAGAAACTTGCAACTTGAGGCCCGCAACTTAGGAGGAGCAAATTATCTCTGGACACCCCCTTCTGGCTTGAGTAACCCAGCGATTCTTAATCCCATCCTTAACTTTAACACTGAAGTAGACTATGTAGTCACCATAACTACCGGTATAGGATGTATCATTAAGGATACACAACTTGTGAGGATATTCAAGGAAAAAGAGATATACGTTCCAAAAGGCTTCTCTCCGAACGGTGATGGCAATAATGATAAGATATTTCCAAGGCTAGTTGGGGTTCGTACACTTACTTATTTTAAAGTATATAATAGGTGGGGGCAGCTGCTCTATCAAACTTCTAATCCAGATGAGGGATGGGATGGTATATATCGGGGTGTTAAACAACCCATGGAGACATATGTATGGATGGCGGAAGGAATCGATATCGACAATAATACAATAAGGCGAACAGGTAACTTCTTGCTTTTAAGGTAAAATGAAAAACATGAAAGTCAGATATATAACATTGGCGCTCTCATTTTGTTTTGCCGCCTCCGTATTTGCACAAGACCCACATTTTACTCAGTTCTCAGCTGCACCATTTACGGTTAATCCAGCATATGCTGGTGTATTCAAGGGGGTAGCTCGTATAATGTCAAATTATAGACAACAGTGGGCAAACCTAGTGGATCCTTTTACCACTGCAACTATAGCAGGGGATTTAAAAATTGGCAGTTACGATCCTGAGGGAGGCCAGCACCCCCTTAATTTGGGATTTCAATTAATGCAAGACAAATCAATGGCTGGAGCGTTTAAAAGTAACTATGCTGGAATGATGGCCTCTTACCACGTTAAACTTGATGATGCGGATAATCAATCTTTAGGGGCTGGACTATCAATAAACTACGGCAACAGGAGAATTGATTTTTCAGACATTTCATTCGATCGTCAATTTGCCAGCGGTGGATATAATTTATCTCTCCCCAATGGCGAAGCTGGTATGCAGAATATGAAACCTTTCGTTTCTGTAGGTGCTGGTCTCTTGTTTAGGCTAACGAATCCTATCTCTGGAACCTTTTTTGATGTTGGTTTTTCTGGTTATCATTTTAATAAACCAGTGCAAACTGTAATGTCGGACCCAAAGCAAGTACTACCAATTCGCTGGTCTGGGCAAGCCTCCTTCCAGCAATACATGAGTGATGTTAGCCTATTGAACATAAAAGTACTTTATCAGAAGCAAGCTGAAGTAAGTTATTTTTTAACTGGCTTTTCAGTGGCTCGATTATTTGGTGACCAAGAGCAACACATGGTTGGGGCTGGACTTTGGTATCGTTCTGGTGAGTCCTTCGCTCCGCAAGTATTTGTGGAGTACAACCGAATGCAATTTGGATTTACTTACGATATGAGTTATAACGGATTAAAAAAACAGCTAACTCCGGCAAGTTCTTTTGAATTATCGTTTCAGTGGAGAGTTGGGGAGTAGATTAACTTTAATCAATATAAATAATTGAAATACAAATATTTATATTCTTTTTTCGTAATCGTATGAATTGACAAAAAATTGTAATTTCACAACTTCAAACCAATTTTAACTTTACTACATATGAGAGTCTCATCTATTGCACTATTTATTTTGTTCACTTTTGGGACGTATTTTAACGGTTCGTCGCAGGATTACATATTCAAGAAAAATGGTGACGAAATCAAGGTAAAAGTGGTAGAAATTTTAAAATCGGAAGTTAAGTATAGAAAATTTGATAATCTGAATGGCCCAATTTATAGTATTGATATTGCGGATGTGTTTATCATAAAGTATGAGAATGGTACCAGAGAAACATTTGGTCAAAGTAATGTTTCTTCTGGAGGGAGTAAAGATGCCGGTATCAATGTGACTGAAAAAATCACTATACCGTCAGGCACAACGGTAAAAGTTGAAATCCAGACTGAAGTAACGTCAAAGTCTGCTAAAGAGGGGGATGTGCTCAGCTTTTCAACTACCGAGGCGCTTTTCGCCGAAGGAAAACTTGTAGCGCCTGTTGGATCGCCTGTCTCTGGGCGCATTACCGATGCTGAAAAGCGCAAAGCCCTTGGTAAACCTGGTACGTTATCAATTTCAATTGACTACCTGACATTGCCTAACGGCAGTAAGGTTAAGTTGAATGCCGATCCTACTGTGAAAGGAAAAAATAAACTTGGTGCATCTATTGCAGCATCTGTAGTCTTGAGCCCTTTATTCCTATTGAAAAAAGGGAAAGATGCAAAAATTGAAAAGGGAACAGTGTATACGGTTTATGTCGAGTAGATCTAAGTTTATTCCATGATTAGCATTTGCACTTTTACGATTGCTCCTTGATCCATTTGTCCATCTACACCATTGATGGTATTCTTAAGCCGAAACGTATACCCTTAGTTATGATGTTTAATTAGTTGGCCCATGGCATTGATGATTTGCACTTTTATGCAGTTTGGGGCTTTCGATTTTACTCTATTACGTTCGAGCTATAGGGATACGATAAAAACCGAAATTTCTGTTTTAGATACTTTTATCTGCGTTCCAATGTTGAGCAGTAAAATATTCATATCAAGGACGCTAATATTTGAATAGAACTCGATAATTCAATTAATAGATAACTCGATACTTGTCGACAAAATGCAAATAAATGATCGAAAAAAGGGGTTTGGTTAGCTCAAAAAGGGAACTCGAGCTTGAACTACGGGAATTTCGTAAAAACGAAAATATCACCTCAATAATTATCCATTCATGGAACGCTTTTTTGCTGAAAAATTTCAGCTTTTTCTGAAACATCCAAAACAATAAGTTGCACTCAAAAAATCATGTTGATTATCAAAAAAAATATCGATTTGTGGCTAAAAGTTTAGAAAAGATTTGAAAAAAGGCAAAACGATTAGAAATTTTAAGAGCGATATGTCTTTGAGTCTCTTAGTCATTTCTTGTTATTGAATGATATAACTCAGTTCTGTATTTGTTGCTACTTCGGAGAAGAATCTCTTTGCTAGCCGAGGTCAAAAGTAGTCTCATTATACGATCGATCTATGTTATTTTATTAAAAAACAAAATCAAGGAGCGGTCTCAATTGTCATGTTGTTTTACTAAATAATTATGATGATTGATTTCTATTGTGTTGTCTCAAAAAAAATAATTACTGCTTTCATAGCTTGTCTCTTTCAATAATATATTAATGCAACTCATTTTTAAAATTCAATGTTGTGTGGATATTTCATATTGTAAACACATAAAAAATATCTGTACATTAGAATCAAATCGAAACGTCATGAAACCAAAAATGAAAGTTGAGCCAGCATGGGTACAGCGAAATCGTCAGAGGAGTCGAGAAAGATATCATCGGTTGAAAGATGAAAACCATCTTATTCTTATTGCTGATATGTTACTTAAGTCGCTCTCAAAAAAGTATGGACTGGATGTTTTCATACCAGTTGAAAAGTTCACTGAAGTGGATTTTCCATTTGGAGTCAGCACAGGTTATATTTCGAAGTACTCTCGCTTTGATATTGTAGTAGATAAATTTTGCTACTCCTATTTCACAAATCAAACTATAAAAATCAATATGGTATGAATATCAATCATTTCAATAACTCATTAAGCATCTTATCGCAATCTATGGCCAATGATCCACTTGATCCATTCGGCCATAAATTACAACCGCTTGCATCTTCTTTATCCGCGTTGCCATTAAAGTCGGGCAGTATGTTCACGTTCGAAGAATACTGTGTAATGGCTGTTGGTGCAGCATGTGTTGGAGTAGCTTTATATCAACTAAATAACATCTACTTTGCTTCACAAAGCCTTTCTCCGACATTTTACGAAATGTTAGAGGAATCATACATTGATCAGCGAAATACACTTAGGCGCCTTCATTTTCCAATTATCAATGTACCTAAGGCGGTAGGGTAGTAAATATGAGAGGGTAAGGTTATTTGCGTGTACTCAAGGTGTGCATTTGAATTGTCTGCTTTTTATTCTAGTTTAAAGCAGTTTTGTTAGATAGCGCCTCCCTCAAAGCCTGTTGTAGTAGTTTTTCATTTTGTGATTCACTTTCTTGAATACTGTCCTCCAACTCATTGCAATACCGCATTAGTTCTTCGACTTTTTGAACGATGCGGTTTTGTTCATAAAATGGTGGTATTGGTATGAGACAAGAAAGGATTTGGTCCTTTCTAAGATTAGTTTGCTTTTTACCGTCATCAAAATTTAAGAAATGCATATTTCGATCTAAAGCAAGGCAGAGGTAATGGCTATTGATAATGAATGGCGAGATTCCACCAATACGTTGATTAAGCGTGTAAGTGTCATCCTTCTCTATCAAATAAGCCCGGCCTAGAGCTCTGCCTCCTGGAACATCACTCATTACAATCACAATCTCATTTTTGTACAAAGGTGTAAGCATTTTAGTTGCCCTTTTTATCTGTTTTCCTGAAGTTGAAACGAAACGAGATGTAACCAAAATAAATTTTCCCTCCTCTCTAATATACTGCTCATGTGCTTTGCCGTTTTTGAATTCGCAAATCTCCCCCAACCTACACCACACCCAGCTTTCAGGAATTTCAAAAGGAATCTCTTCTGGTTTGATGGGTGTTAGTTCTTTTTCCTTTTTTAGTTTCTTCTTTGCAATAAATTTTTGCTTCTCCGCTTTTACTTTTTTGAGCAATTCGCTGGCGGGTTCGTCTTTGGGGTTTTGCTCAACCAATTTGCCTTGTACAGCATCTTGCAACAGTTGCTGACGGAGTTGCTTAAGTAATTCTAATTGGATTTTCAATTCCGCATCCAAAATGTTACTGGCTTCCTGTGACTTAATTAGCTTTCGATAGAGATTTTGTTGATCATCATACTCCGGAATAGTGATTTCAATGTTACATAAGTCCTCAAATCGCAATGCTTGTCTTACTGTTCCTCTTGCATAAAATTTGATTTGCCTTAACCCTTCATCAGATTTTAAAAACTTAAGTAGCAATTCTGAAATAATGGATTTGGGCTTTGGCTTAAAAACCACATAGGCAGGACTTATCAATCCTCTTGTATCATCGCTAACCAAGCCAATGGAACCAACATTCACACGATACGGGTTATATGCGAAACATCCCTTTTCAATTATCTTGTAATCTACTGCTTTATCTTCTGCTGCATATTTTGTTTTAATTATACCTTCTTCATTGCTTACACCATAAAAATCTAATCCGTCAGCCCCTCCAACATCTTTGGCTCTGACAGAAAAATTGTCAACTAAATCACCTAATCGAACAGTCCTCCAACTCATTTTACAGCTTGCTTTAGTTGGTATAACAATTTGTGACTGTAATCAAAGCTTTTAGCCAATTGTTCCATCAGTTCAGAACTGCTTAGTTCAACTGCTTCTTCTTTTTTGGTTGGGTTTTTTATATCTAAATCATACCCACGTTCTTTAATAGTTTTGATGTTCACTTTCCAGGCTACTTCACTTTCCTTTCTTTTGTTCCACCATTTTTTAATGGGTTCAAATTCTTTTAACTGAATCGGTCTTGTTTTGCTATATGCCTTGTAATCCTCCGGCATACGGTGTTCATAGTACCAAACATCTTTTGTAGGTTTTCCTTTTGCAAAGAATAATAGGTTAGTTGCTACCGTTGCATAGGGCTGGAAAACTGAATTGGGCAATCGGATAATTGTATGCAGGTTGCAATCCTCTAATAGTTTTTGTCTCACTCGTTGCTTTACGCCATCACCTGTTAAACTGCCATCAGGCAAAACTATCCCGGCTCTTCCATCTTGCTTCAGCAAATGAATCATTAAGATTAAAAATAAGTCTGCGCTTTCTTTGGTGCGGTAGGTCTGTGGGAAATTACTCTCATTCCCATTGGCTACAATTCCTCCAAATGGTGGGTTGGCTAGTATTACATTAACTCGATGCTTCTCTGTAAAGTTACTTAAGGGTTGCTCTAGAGCATCTCTAAACTTAATGTTTGGTATTTCTATATCGTGTAAGATTAAATTCGTTGTTGCCAACAAATACGGCAGTGGTTTGTATTCCCAACCGGCGATATTCTCTTCTATGCTCTTTCGCTCTTTTACATTCTTTGCCTGTTTCTTAAGATGCTCAATGGCACAGGTTAGATAGCCACCGGTTCCACAGGCAGGATCTAAAATCTTTTCACCCAATTGTGGGTCGAGAATCTCAGTAATGAATTGTGTAATGGCTCTTGGGGTATAGAACTCACCACTTTTTCCTGCACTTTGTAGTTCTTTTAGTATTGTTTCATATAACTCTCCAAATGCGTGTCGGTCTTTGGCGATATTAAAATCAATCTCATTGAGCTTGTTCAACACCTTGCGGATGCTGATTCCACTCTTCATGTAGTTGTTATTTCCTTCAAAAACCTCTCGCACAATAACTGCGCGCTGGTTCCCCCTGCTCAAATCTAAATTGCGTAAAGCAGGGAATAATTCTCTATCTACAAAATTCAACAGCTCGTCTCCGGTCATACCTTCGTCATCACCCGCCCAATTCCCTTTTTCTTTTATCCAGTGAAATCGCTCTGGGATAGGGGATTTGTACTTGCTATCTAATAATTCTAACTCCTTGTCTTTATCAGAGAATATTTTGAGGAAGAGCATCCAGCCCAATTGCTCAATACGTTGAGCATCACCATTCAATCCGGTATCCTGCCACATGATATTCTGAATACTCTTAACTATCCCACCTATATTGCTCATTGTTATGCTGTATTATATAATTCAAATTCTAATTCTTTGACTGCATCAAGGTATTGTTCCTTGCTACCAAATTGGTTGATGATTTCAAGCGGAGATCCAAACTCATCAAATGGATTTACCCTTAAAACTTCAATGCTTTCAATATTGATAATCCCTTCATCAGCGTATTTATCTAAAAGTGCTTCCAAAACTTTGCGTGCTTGTTCGCCATACTTCGTGAAGTAGTTGCGCTTCTTTACATTATTGGCTCTTTCCATTCTGGTGAGTGGCGGCATATCATATGCTACATGGCATATTAAGTCAAACAAATCCACCTGTTTGTCAACGGCCTGATACAGGGCTTCTACCATTACACCTTGTTGTTGTAATTCGGAAATGATTGCCTCTTTCCTCTCTGCATTATTCCACGATTTAAGGAAATCATCTAGCGATGCAAACTGTCCTTTAATAATCTCTTTGGTGTAATCCTTTAAGCTGGTCGTAATGGGTTTACCGGTTTGATCGAAGTACATCTCACGGCTAATCAGTATAGATACATCTATTCCATTCACATATATTTTTTGGCGTTGCTCTTCGGCAACCCTTGATCCATTGGCCTGAGTTCCAATAGGGTAGCGGATATTTGTATTTTTAAATTCAACCTCTTCACCCGTTTCCGCATCTACGGCTTTAGAGGTATCATTCTCCTCTTCAGTTATGACGATGTCTATGGGGTCATCCTGTGTAATCGGTTTCACTCGAATTGGATCGCCATCAAAATCTTTATCAGCGAATAAATTAGTTGCGTTTCTGAAATCCAGTATGGTGAAATACATCTTATCAAACTCCTCATTGATGCGTGTGCCACGACCAATAATCTGTTTGAACTTGGTCATTGAATTGATATTCGCATCCAGCACGATTACTTTGCAGGTTTGTGCATCCACGCCCGTGGTCATTAATTCGGAGGTGGTTGCAATCACCGGAAAACGCTCTTCTGGATTGATAAAATTGTCAAGCTCGCGCTTGCCCTCATCATTATCCCCGGTAATCTGCATGATGTATTTGTAATTCTCCTTTACTAAATCAGCGTTGTAACGGGATAAAGCAGAACGCATCCGCTCTGCGTGGTCAATATCCACACAAAAGATGATGGTTTTTGCATAGCGGTCATACCCCTTCAAAAATTCAGTGACCTTTTCTGCTACCAGCTCAGTTCGCTCATCCACTACTATTGTTCTATCAAAGTCTGAACGGTTATACATCCTATCTTCAACCTCTTTGCCACTTTTGTCTTTGAATCCTTTTGGGGGACGCCATCCCTCTAAATCAATGTTTAGGCCAACACGAATAACTCGATAGGGGGCAAGGAATCCGTCATCTATGCCCTGTTTTAGTGAGTAAGTATAAATAGGATCGCCAAAGTATTCGGTATTGCTAGTCTCTTTTGTTTCTTTTGGCGTTGCAGTTAATCCAATATGGGTCGCTTTATTAAAATATATCAAAATCTCTCTCCATGCGCTATCCTCCTTTGCACTTCCTCTGTGACACTCATCAATAACAATCAGGTCGAAGAAATCAGGGGAGAATTGCTTGTAAACATTCTTATCCTCTTCACCACCGGATAGACCCTGATACAACGCCAGATAAATCTCATAGCTCTTGTCAACCATGCGTTGCTTGACCACGGTCATCTTATCCTTGAAGTGCTTGAAGTCACCGCGCTTGGTTTGGTCAATAAGCGCATTACGGTCTGCCAGGAATAGGATTCTCTTTTTAGTTCCGGATTTCCATAGGCGATGAATTATCTGAAATGCTGTATAGGTTTTTCCAGTGCCAGTTGCCATTACAAGTAGCAATCTATTTTGACCTTTGGCAATTGCTTCAACGGTTCTGTTTACTGCGATTTGCTGGTAATAGCGAGGCCTTCTTCCTGTGCCATCGAAGAAATACTCTTGGGCTACTATGCTTTCCTCTTCGGTGGTTGTAATCCCTTTGTATTTTTTATAGATCTCCCATAAACGTTCGGGGTTAGGGAATTCATCTAATGAAAGCTCTTGCTCAATATTTAGATCATCACTGGATCGGTCATGAAATAAAAATCCATCCCCATTGCTGCTGAAAACACATGGGATATCCAATATTCGGGCATAGTCTAGCGCCTGCTGAATCCCTGAGCGGACAGAATGATTATTATCTTTCGCTTCGATTATAGCAATTGGAATATTTGGCTTGTAATACAGGATATAATCTGCACGTTTTGCTTTACCTCGTGTCGATAATCTACCACGGACGAAAATTTTTCCATCGGTAAAAGAGACCTCCTCCAGCAGCTGAGTATGCTTATCCCACCCCGCTTTTTCGATGGCAGGCGTAATAAACTTGGTGCAGATATCGCGTTCCGATAGACTTGTTTTGTCCATATATTTATTCTGGCCAGAGCCCTCTTCTAAACTTAATTTTTCCCGCTAAATCCTCTTGTTCCTCTTCGGACAGCAGGTCCATTACTTTATCATATTGTTCTGTAAATATCTCAATAAATCTTCTTCCATCAATTAGGCTTATTGGGGTCTTTTCGGGATCCCCTGCACTTTCTATCGCTTTTCTTTGAAATGCGCTTAAGGTTATAAAACACCCTTGGTGTCCAGATTTTAATGCGCCCCTAAGGTTCCTTATGTCACGCTCACCTATGGCAGATTGTTCATACCTCTTTACTTGTACCTGCAATTGTATTTTAGCCACGCCCATGACGTTGAGCACGCCTTCAAAATCAATGCCTCCATCTCCTGTTTTACCTTGCCTTTGTTTTGCTTCAAATCCTAGAGATTGTAAGACGTAGCTCACGAGCAACTCAAATTCATCTGAATCAAGCTCTAATAGACGTTCTTTTATTTTATCAAAAAGATGATCTAATTCTATCGCTGTGGCTACAATTGGAGAATCTTCAACTCGCTTGCCAATCGCTTTTAATACCTCACCTTCCTGCTTTACTCGGTATACTGTTTGCATTGAGCGAAGGGTATTTTGCAGGGGGACAGAGAAGTTTTGCCGATTAAGGGGCTCCTCCTTCCATTTCACGTCTCTTACATAGTACCATGGTATTCCTTTTATCACCTTATAGTAAACCTCAGAGGTTATTTCACCTACAAGTAGTAATTCATTGTCGTAAGGGCATAAAATTGTGTCACCAATTTTGATCTCGTACATAAAGCGATAAATCTGTCCTACGTTTATCGCCTTTTGCATCTTTTTGTGGTCTGGGAATTCTACGTTATAGTGTTCTTCAATCTGCTCACGTGTTTTTGGAAGATCAGGGTAGTTGTTCAACCACCCAATAGCGGCTATCCCCAATTCCTTTAATTGGCTCGTGTATCTTCCGTAATCAGCCCGAATTATATATACCGACATGCTGGTTCGTTTTTGTAAAATAAGAGTATCAAGTAACAAATTTTAAGATATGAAAAAGCCTGCAACAACGCTTTAATGATCTCATGAACATTCAAAAATCTTCAATCGGTGGACTAACGGTGGACTAAAATCCAACAAAAAAAGCGTAACTAACAGATATTCAGTTAATTACGCTTCATTTTCGCGGAGACTGAGGGATTCGAACCCTCGATACCCTTTAGAGGTATACACACTTTCCAGGCGTGCTCCTTCAACCACTCGGACAAGTCTCCATTCCATACCCCCCTTTCGGTTGGCTGGGCCGCAAAAATACAAAAGAAAACCGTACTTCCCCGAGCCTCTAACATTCTCACGATCAACCTATTCCACTAACTTCTCAAACTTCTCAAACTAACTCCCAAACTCCCAAAATATCCAAACTGCCCAAACTCTATTCCCTGGTCTTCAAGTATCTGGTCGTTATCGCTGACATCACCACCCCAAAACCCACCCCGGCAACAATAAAGACCTGGGCAATGCCGCTCTCGGCTCCAAAAGAGAGTTTGAGTAAAATGGTGGAGATCACAAAACTGGAATTGCGGATGATCACCGGAAAATCATCGGTGTAAAAAAGCGAGAACAATAAGATCAATACATCACCCAGAATGAGCAACGTAAAAAAGTGATCGAAAAAGATAGCGTTTACATTCGGCGTGACTACCAAATCACCTGCTCCACGTAATCCATATAACCAATCCCCCAAGGCATATATCCCCAACCCAAGGGCCATGAAGAATAAGATGCCTGACAAATTTTTCTTGGAATTGATGAAGCGCCGCATTTTTGAATCCTGACCCGGATGATCCGGTAAGGCGGACGGTTGTATCGATTGGCGACCACTCACCCGGTAAAACAAGAGGATCAGGGCGAACAATACCATCACCGCCCCAAGGTCGTACCACAATTCCAGGTTGTTGATACTGAATAAATTGCCCCCCGACAGATCCAAATGCGTCATGTCCTTGAATACGCCGCGGATCAAGATCAATACAATGATCTCATACTGCTTCCCCACATAAATGGTGGTAGAATGCTGTAAATAATACAACAACAGATACGCTTCATATACCAGCAAAAAGGAAAACGGCGTGTAAATGGCATTGATGGGATTGCTCAACAACCCCGCCGGATCCTGCCCCAATACATAGTGATAAAATCCATACAAGCCCAGATGCACCAAAAAACTCGCAATGGCCAAAAACAATGTGTACCGCCCCATCCGCGCCCGCAACGCAGGTGTAAAAAATAAGTCGGCAGATAATTTTGCAGCCATCGTTGTAGGCTTTGGTGAACAGTAAGGTATGCCTTTTCACCCAAACTCCCCCAACTACTTTCCAGTTCCCCGCTTGCTCCGGATTGATTCTCTCCGGCGATTCCGCAGCATGCTCTCGCCAGTCCGGGTCGTAGGATACAAACCAGGAGATCCAGATAATTCTGCTCACCCGCATCAGCCAGGGCTGTAGGGCCAGCAAAAGGACCGCATTGCTGATCAACCAATATAAAAATCGATTGTCTTCCAACCCAAACCCGATCAATAACCACCAAGCTACCAACGTCGCTACACTCAATGCAATGGTCAATGCATAACTCACATACCCCGTTCCATAGTAAAAGCCTACACGATCAGTCCAATCTTACCGCGGTTGCTTAGTTTCTGAACGTCCGAAGCAAAAATGGAAGAACCGGCCAGGGGTAGTCGATTTACCGTGCAAGCACTGAGCACTACCAGCATACATAACAGGAATTTCAAATGTTTTTTCATAACCATTTTTTATTTTCAACTCTCAAGGATCCGCTCCATCTTCTGACTTCTACTTCCCTTGATCAGGATATGACAATGCTCAAATCCTTGCGACCGATACCACTCGCCCGCAGCCCTTGAATCAGAAAAACTTCGGTAAGGATGTTCCAGCGTAAGAAAATCACCTCCTACTAACACCACCTCTTTCCACGAATGCTGTTGGATCAGGTCAAGTATTTGTTGGTGCTCGGCCAAACTGTCGGCACCCAACTCGGCCATTGCACCCAACATCAATATCTTGTTTTTGGCAGCGAGCCGGGTTAGATTCTCGATGGCCAGCAGCATGCTGCTCGGGTTCGCGTTGTAGGCATCGAGAAGGATGTGATTGGTTCCTTGATTGATCAGTTGCGAGCGGCTGTTCGAGGGTGTATAAGACTCAATGGCCGTACGGATCTTTTCTGGCGCTACGTTAAAATAACTGCCCACCGCTACCGCCATTAGTACGTTGGGTAAGTTGTAATCGCCAACGAGTTGGGTGCGGATGGGTCCGGTCAGTGGCCCTTTGGTCATTTCTACTTCCAAAAAAGGTTGGGCTTGCCGGATGCTTCCTTCAATGTCTGCCTCCCGCGTTCCGTATTTGATGAGATATGGGATGCCGGCACTCATGGTGCGCAGGTAGTCATAGTCCCACATCACAAACACTGTCCCCTTCCCATTTCTCAAATGATCGTAGAGTTCGCCTTTTCCTTTTCGCACCCCTTCTACTCCGCTAAATCCTTCCAAGTGCGCTTTGCCACAATTGGTGATGATGCCGTGGGAGGGCGCGACGTACGTGCAATACCCGGCGATCTCTTTTTGGTGATTGGCACCCATTTCGATGACGGCCATTTCTGCATCGAGCGGAATGCGAAAAAGCGTAAGCGGAATACCGATGTGATTGTTTAGGTTGCCCTGTGTGGTGGCGGTTTTGTATGTGGTTGAGAGAACCGCGTGTACCAGTTCTTTTGAAGTGGTCTTTCCATTACTCCCTGTAATGCCGATCACCGGAATGCTCAATTGGTTTCGATGATAACCGGCTAAGGCTTGCAATGTGGTCAATACATCCGTTACTAAAATGGTCATTCCTTCGATCGCATAGGCAGGTTCATCGATGATGGCATAAGCCGCACCTTGTTCGAGGGCTTGGGCAGCGAATTGATTGCCATTAAAGTTTTCTCCTTTCAGGGCGAAGAACAGACAGCCAGGTGAGAGGGAGCGGGTATCGGTTTGTACCAGCGGATGTTGCAGATAGAGTTGATATAGTTCTTCGATCGGCATAAAGCAAAACTACCAACAAAAAACCCTCCGCGGGGGAGGGTTTTCTTGAATGTGTTTGTTGTATCAACGTTTTTGGCGACGCGTCGGGAAATGTTGTCCGGTCTTGCGACGGTTTCCTTCGGGGGATCCGAGACGGCTCATGGCGCAGCGGAAGCCAATGGTGCTCATGGACTGATCTTGCTCCAGATAACGACGAGCGCCGGGGCTAAGCCAGTATGCACGATCGTTCCAGCTACCGCCTTTATATACTTTAGAACGCTCCGGATTCAATAGGGTGGTAACGCCATATCCGTAGAGCACTTGCGAAACGGAGTCTCCATCCAGGAAGCTGATCACATTACCGCGCTGGTAGTTGCGGCGGTCTTTGCTTTCGGCATCGGTTACGGCAACCTTCTTCACGCGGCCCAGACTATCTTTTTCATAGCGGGTGGAGGGGTCCAGGGTGGTGGGGTCGGCTACATAGAGTTTCTCGTATTTGTTTCCCCGGAAGGGTGAAGGTTGATCGTCGTAGTCCAATGAGTTCATGGGACGGTACGTATCTTCTACCCACTCGCTCACGTTACCGGCCATATTGTAAAGGCCAAAGCTATTGGGGTAGAAAGATTTGGCCGGGGCAGTTTGGAAAGCGCGGTCGTTCAATCCGCCGGAAGTTCCGGCGTTGTCACCTGAGCCACGCTTGAAGTTGGCCAGGAACACACCCTGCCAGCTTCCGCGACGGGTATCGCGAAGTCCGTTTACATTTTGCGACCAGGGGAATACTTGTTTATTCTGTTGTAGTTCTTCTCCGCGTTTGCCTTCTTTGTAGGAGGGGCGCGGGTTTTGACCGATCAAGCCATAAGCGGCAAATTCCCATTCTGCTTCGGTGGGCAGACGATACTCGGGCAGCATGGTGCCGGATTCTATGCTCGGAGGCATAGGAGGCAGACCACTTCCTTTTTTCTTCAGGGCCGAACCGGGAGGGGCATTGTAAAGTCCCAATAAATAAGACCGGGTATGGAAATTATTATCTCCTTGCTGTGCACCCGGTTTCATGTTTGCTTTGTTGATGTAGCCCTTTTGGATGAGGGTGTTTTCATTCACTCGATCGGTACGCCAGAGACAATAATCTTTTGCTTGTTCCCAGGTTACGCCCACAACGGGATAGTCATTGAAACCGGGGTGCCGGAAATAATATTCAACCATCGGTTCATTGTAGCTGAGCTCACTGCGCCATACCAGCGTATCGGGCAGGGCTCCTTCGATCACGGGCATGTATTGGGGATCAGAGGGGTCAAAAACGCGGTTCAACCAGTGCAGGTATTCTCGGTAATGCAGGTTGGTCACTTCGGTGCGGTCCATATAAAAAGACGGAACCGATACGCGGCGAGGGACGTTGTTCCAATCGCCCATGACGTCTTCATCGGTTTGTCCCATCATGAACGTACCACCTTCGACGAACACCAGTCCGGGGCCCAGTCCCTGTTCTTGGGATTTGGCGACGCGGAATCCGCCTTGGTTCTTGTCGTTGTAGTTCCAGCCGGTGGCCTCTGATTTATCAAACTTCTTTTTCCCAAACAAACCGCCTTTACAAGAGCTGAGCAGAATGGTCAGGGCCAGAAGCCAGGTCAGGGATTTGAGTCGTTGTTGCATAAATCTATGAATTGGAATACTTTTAACGGCCGGGAAGGTGATTTATTGCGCAGGCAACGAGCGCTTCCTGACCGAATTGCGAATATAAACGCTTTTTAGGAGATGGGAAATAGGAGTTTTGCCAAATTTTAAAGGGAGAAATCCCATAGAACCAACGGGTTATTGATGATTCGCGCCACTTATTTTTTGATTTTTTTAGCATCCATTCTGAATCCGGCGCAGGTGAGGGGGCAGCGGACCTACCTCCCTAAATCCGTACTGGCCTCCGGTACTTGGCATAAGTTGGCGGTGGGTCAGTCCGGCCTCTACAAACTGGAAGGGTCGCGTTTGCAGGCGTCCGGGCTGTTGAGTTTGCCGGTTTCCTCTTCCAGCATTCGATTATTCACCAAAGGAGGGGGATTGTTGGGGGAGTCGAATGCAGCCCCCTATGTAGATGACCTTCGAGAGGTTGCGCTGGAAGTTTTTGATGGGGGCGATGGGCAGTTTCAAGCAACCGATTATTTTCTGTTTTATTCCTCCGGGCCGCATCGTTGGCAACCGGATCTGCCAAATGGGATTTTTCAGTTTCAGAAAAATCTATACACCGATTCAGTCTACTATTATTTCACTGTTTCAGGGGTTGGAAAACGCGTGAGTAATCAACCGGCCTCGGGGAGTGGTGGTCCGATCGTGGATCGGTATCTCGACCGGCAGGTGTATGAATTGGACTCGGTGAATTTGCTGCAAAGTGGTAAGGAATGGTACGGCGATGAACTGGCGCAAGCGCCAGGGAAATCTTTGCGCAAGGATCTTTCTTTTTCGTTTCCGAATCTTGTTCCCGGCGGCACGGTTCGTTTACGCAGTCGTATACTAGCCCGTAGCACCGGATCGGGTTCTGGTTTCGAATTGACGGCGAATGGGGCGTTGGTCGGACAACAAACCATCCCCCCCATCGGCACACAGTTATATGATCCGTTCGCCGCGACGCGAACCGATCTGTTTTCCTTTCCGCTCAACGACCCCTCACTTAACCTGAGCATTCAATACCAGCCCGGGGCTTTCGGGGCACAGGGATGGATCGATCGGGTGGAAGTATTTGCCCCGCGTTTCTTGTCAATGAATGGCTTGAGGAGTTTGTCGTTTCGAGATTTGGGGCCGGCGGGACAAGCCTCCGTGCAATTCCGCATTCAGTCGGCGCCCGCCGATCTTTCTGTTTGGGAGGTAACCGACCCCTTTGAGGTTCGTCGGCTGCAAGGCGACCGCACCGGGTCCGACTACCTGATTCAATCGAGTGCCCCCAACGGGAAAGAATTTTTTGCGTTCAGCGGCACGGATTTTCCCTCGCCCCGAGTCGTGGGATTAGTGCCCAATCAGGATTTGCACGGACTGACAGCCACGGATCTGGTGATTGTGACACCGATGGCTTGGCGCGCAGCAGCAGATAAACTGGCAGCTTGGCATCGAAGCCGAACCGGTTTGCGGGTGCATGTGATCTACCTAGAGCAGGTGCGGGAGGAATTTGGAGGGGGCGTCAATGACCCGACCGCGATTCGCGATCTGATGAAAATGTTTTATGATCGACATCGCGGCAACTTGTCCGACCGCCCCCGGTATTTGCTGTTGATGGGAGCCGGGTCGTATGATCCCAAGGCACGCATACGAAATAATGACTCACCGATTCTCACCTATCAGAGCCCGGCGTCCTTGGATCCCTTGGCTACCTATTGTTCAGATGATTATTTTGGATTCTTGGATGATACCGAGGACATCAACAATACCGCCATTGAAAATTTATTAGATCTGGGGATCGGACGCATACCTGCCCGTTCGTTGCCCGAAGCCATGGCCTATGTCGATAAAGTAATGACCTATGCCGAAACGGCTTCCCGGGGGAATTGGCAAACCCGGATCAGTTTTCTGGCAGATGATGAGGATGGCAATTTGCATTTATCGGATGCCGAGGGCATGGTAGTGGCAACAAGGCAGGTGGCCCCTTGGCTAAATACACAAAAGATTTATCTCGATGCGTATCGGCAACAAGCCGGTGCGGCGGGAACACGTTATCCGGAGGCGAATGCGGCGTTGGACCGCGAAATTTTCAAAGGGAATTTGATCGTGAATTATACGGGACATGGTGGAAAAGAGCAGCTGGCTCAGGAGGTCTTGGTATCTCGAAACCAGGTGGAGGGCTGGAAAAATGCCGATCGCTTGCCGTTATTTATTGTAGGAACTTGTGATTTCGCGCCCTATGATAATCCTTCCGTTCGTGGCTTGGGCGAGCGGTTGCTGATCAAACCCGCTTCGGGAGGGATTGCGTTGTTATCGACTGCCCGTCCCGTTTTTGCCTTCAGCAACCGGATCTTGCATGAAAACTATTTGCGCGTCGCGCTTCAGCCAAGCGGATCAGGTACTTATTTGTCGCTCGGCGAATCGATCCAAAAAGCCAAGAACCTGACGTATCAAACCTCTTCGGATCTGATCAATAATCGGAAATTCAGTTTGCTGGGAGATCCGGCGCTTACGCTGGCTTTTCCACAGAACCGAGTTCAGACGGTTCGCATCAATGGCTTACTGGTTTCGCTGACCGATACGATCAAAGCCGGGGCAATGGTGTTGATCGAAGGCGAGGTTATCGACCAAGGCGGACAGCGATTGAGCGGATTTAACGGATGGGTGTACCCAACCTTATATGATAAGCCGCGGGTACAAACCACTTTGGCAAACGATCCGGGTTCCATTTCTGTACCGGTGGAGATGCCGGGGGCGGTATTATTCAGTGGGGTTTCATCGGTGATCGATGGGCGATTTCAATTTGAATTCACGGCGCCCCTCGATATGAATCCGGTGGTGGGCAAAGGACGGATCAGCTATTATGCCCGCTCGTCTACCACCGATGCGCAAGGCTTTGGCGAAGAAATTTGGGTGGGCGATCGAACGGCGGCAATTGCGATGGATCGGGAGGGTCCGGTTATTCAACTCTCCTTGAATGAACCCGGATTTGCCGAGGGGGGATTAACCAATTCTACCCCCGTATTGATCGCCGAGCTCACTGATTCCTCCGGTATTAATACCGCCGGGGGCATCGGCCACGACCTCCTGGCCACGCTTAGCGTTCAACCTGCATCGCTCAACCCGCAAGTGTACACGCTCAATGATTTTTACCAATCGGCCCCGAACACGGCGAAGAAAGGAACCATACGTTACCCCTTGCCTGAGCTGGCTTCAGGCAACTATTTATTAAAGCTCCGGGCCTGGGATGTATTGAATAATCCGAGCGAAAAAACCCTCTCGTTCGTAGTGGGAGATGGGGAGGGGCTGCGGATCCAGCGGGTATTGAATTATCCGAATCCGTTTACAGGCCGTACAAATTTTTGGTTCGAGCACAACGCTCCGGGGCAGATGCTAACTATTTCGGTGGAGGTGATGACCGTTACGGGCAGGGTGGTACGAACCTTGCAGACGCAAGCAAGTCCGGAAGGAAGTTTTTATCGGGATCTGGAATGGGACGGACGCGACGAGCAAGGGGATCGGCTGGGGAGGGGCACGTATTTGTACAGGCTTCGGGTTAGATGCCCCGGCAAAGGGGAGGCCTCCGAACTGGGGAAACTCGTTATCCTCTAACTGTTTATAATTTTCTTAACGTTTTTACAATAATCGGCCCCCTTCCTCGTTATCCTGCTGGAGGATCGGCCTGGAGCTGACGGAAATCCATGATTATCAGTGTCTATGCCCTCCTAAAAAAAATCTTTTTTTATCGGGGTTTTGTCGAAAAGCCCCTATATTTACACCACTCTAAAACCTTTCTAATGAGACCAACTGCTTTGAAACTTACGGCGGCACTGCTTTTCTTCAGCGGTCTGTCAAACAATCTTATGGCCCAAGCTGATCCCATTAACGTGGTCACTACGGCTGTTCCTTTTTTGCGTATTTCTCCCGATGCTCGTTCCGGTGGAATGGGTGAGTTGGGAATTGCGACTAATCCTGACACCTATTCCGGTTTTTGGAATATTGGTAAGGCAGCATTCAACACCTCTAAAGGTCGTATCGCTGCTACTTACACTCCTTGGATGCGCGACCTGGTAGGCGATGTTTACCTGGCTTCTGCTGCCGGATTTTACAAAATGTCTGACGACCAAGCCATCACCGGTTCGGTTCGTTATTTCAGTTTGGGAAATATCACGTTTACCGATAACCTCGGAAACGACTTCGGTAATTTCCGTCCCCGTGAATTCGGTGTGGATGTAGGATATAGCCGCAAGCTCAACGATAAGAGCGGTGTGGGTATTACCTTAAAATATATCAATTCTAACCTGGCCGGTGGTACTACCATTGGTAGCACAACCTATCAGGCAGGTAGTGCAATTGCTGCCGACCTGGGCTACTACCACACGAACAAAGGTGCTTCCGGATCCGGAATGGCTTGGGGCATTACCCTTTCCAACCTGGGTTCTAAGATCGCTTATACCGACAACGCCGATGCGAAGGATTTCATCCCTGCAAACCTCGGTGCCGGTATCAACTACACCAAGAAGTACAATGACAAGAACTCCTTGTCATTGGGTCTGGAAACAAACAAACTCTTAGTTCCCACACCTCCTGCTGAAGGAGATGCTGCTGCCCTGGCCGCTTACCGCAGCAAAGGTGTTGTAAGCAGCTGGTTGAGCTCTATGGGAGATGCTTCCGGTGGTTTCGGCGAAGAGCTGAAAGAATTCCAGTGGTCGATGGGTGCTGAGTATGTTTATAACAAGCAATTCGCGCTCCGTGCCGGTTATTTCTATGAGAACGTAACCAAGGGCAACCGCCGCTACTTCACAACCGGTCTGGGTGTGATGTACAATATCTTCTATTTCAATTTCGCTTACCTGATCCCCACAGGAAGTGGTGTAACACGCAACCCGCTGTCTAACACCCTGCGCTTCTCCGTGGCGTTTGATCTGGATGGCAAAAAATAATTCCTCATTAGAGAAGGTAAAAGTCCCGCTTCGGCGGGACTTTTATTTTTCAGGATATTTGTAACATGAGTTATCGTATTGGTACCGGCATTGATTTTCATCAACTGGTGGAAGGGCGTGATCTCTGGATCGGAGGCGTCAAAATCCCCCATTACAAAGGATCCCTAGGGCATAGCGATGCGGATGTATTGCTGCATGCCATTTGCGATGCGTTGTTGGGGGCCCTGGCACTGGGCGATATCGGCATTCATTTTCCCAATAACGATCCGGCCTATAAAGACATCGATAGCAAAAAATTATTGACTCATACCCATGCCCTCATTCAAAAAGAAGGCTACTCGGTAGTCAATGTCGATTCCACCCTTTGTTTGGAAAAACCGAAGATCAGTCCCCACCTCCCTGCCATGTGTGCGGCTATTTCTGAGATCTTACAGGTCGATCTTTCTGCCGTTTCCATCAAGGCCACCACGACCGAGAAAATGGGATTTGCCGGCCGGGAAGAGGGTTTGATGGCACAAGCCACCGTGCTGTTGAAAAAGCAAGGGTAATTGGCTGAGTCAGGCCTTTATCTTTGTGACATGTCAGTCCTCCCGGTCAAGATCGTGAACCGATCGAACAATCCCCTTCCGGAATATGCCACCGATGGCGCCTCCGGTCTCGATCTGCGGGCTTTTCTCCCTGAATCCATTTCCCTGGCGCCCGGACAACGTTTGTTGATCCCCACCGGACTTTTTATTGAATTGCCTTCGGGTTACGAAGCGCAGATACGCCCGCGTAGTGGGTTGGCTTGGAAGCAAGGCGTCACCTGTTTAAATACACCCGGCACCATTGATGCCGATTACCGCGGAGAAATTAAGGTTCTTTTAATCAACCATTCAGACGCTTCCTGCATCCTTGAAAACGGCGACCGCATTGCGCAACTGGTTGTGCAACGGGTTGAACGCATCTCCTGGCAGGTTGGTGAAACATTACAGGAAACTTCCCGTGCCAAAGGAGGATTTGGGCACACTGGAAAAAAATGAAATACCCCATCTTTCGAGTCATCCTAGTATGCGGTTGGGCAGGTATATTGCTCGTTGCCTGCCGCGGAACCCGTACGGTTCAGTCGGCCATTTCGGTTAAGGTCGACTCGGTTGCCTTAGCCCTCGAGGTGGCACGCATTGACTCAGTGCTATTCATACAACGCCAGTATGATTCACTTCTGGCAAACCGAATCGAGTATAAAACTTTCTCTGGTAAGTTGGATGTTGACTACGAGCAAGGTGACGGAAGTAAAACAAATCTGAACGTGCAGGTGCGCATACAACGCGATAGCCTGATCTGGCTGTCCCTTACTGCCATTTTTGGTATTGAGGGGGTACGGGCCTGCATCACACCCGACTCGGTAAAAGTGCTCAACAAACAGGATAAAACCTATTTGGTGCGCCCCATCTCTTATTTGCAAGAATTGGCAGCTTTGCCGTTGGATCTTCGCTCGTTGCAGGACCTTCTCGTAGGCAATCCGGTATTCATGGACTCCTCTTTTCAGCAATATACCCGAGGTAGCGGACTCATTTCCCTAATGAGCAATAACGAATTATTTCGAAAGCTCTTGAGTATGGGGGAGACCGATAAATTGATGAGTAGTTATAAATTGGATGACCTTAATTTGAATCGCCCACGTACCAGCTACCTCACGTATAGCGAATACGAAAACAAGACAGGAAAATGGTTTTCTCGTCGGCGTACGGTACAGGTTGCCGAAAAGAAAAATTTTACGGTACGGGTACAATACAAGCAATATGGATTTAATGAAACGTTAAGCTTTCCATTTGTGGTGCCGAAAAATTATCGTTTGGAATGATGTTTTCGGATATTATTTCGCAAATTGCTAGTGTTTCCGATCCATCCCGATAAAACCACTCATGCGAATACCTCTGTTCCTGTTTCTGTTTTTATGCTCGGCGTTGCTGGTATCGGGCCAGACAACCGCTGATAAAGCAGCGCTGGAGGCAGAACGGGAGGCCATTCAGCAAGAGTTGAATGAAATTCAAAAGCAGTACGATCAGGTTAAATCACAGACCAAACAGACCTTGGGTCAATTGAGCCTGCTGAATCGTAAAATTCAGCTCCAAGAACAATATTTGAATTCCATCAACAATGAGATTCGGAGGATCGAAGACAATATCTACTTAAACGAACTTGAAATCACCCGGCTGAACCGACAGCTGGATACCCTCCGTGCTCAATATGCCCGTAGCATCGTTTATGCCTATCGGTATCGGAGTAACTATGATTATATCAATTTCATTTTCTCGGCCAGTAATTTTAACGATGCGCTTCGGCGAATGGATTATTTACGCTCTTACCGGGCCTACCGGGAAAAGCAAGTGGCCACTATTTTGGAGCATCAAGAATTAATTGCCTCTCGACAAAAGGATCAGCTCCTCCGAAAGGATCAAAAAAATCAGGCCTTGTCCGCGCAGGCCCAAAAAGTAAATGAGTTAGGGGCTGAGCGAAAAGAAAAAGACGTAGTGGTAACGCAGTTGAAATCCAAAGAAAAGGAATTCCAAAAGCAAATCGCAGCCAAGAAAAAGCGAGATAAAGAGTTGCTCACCTCCATCAATGCGATCGTTAACCGGGAGATCGAAGCCTCCCGTGCCAAAGCAAAAGCTACGGCGCCCAAATCGCCTGAACCGGCGCCCACCGAAAAAACACCCGCAGCCGGTGGATCGCGACGAAATGAGCCCGCCGGCAAACCCACTTATTTGGACCTTACCGCGCGGGACGTGGAATTGAACAGTGGGTTTCAAAATAATCGGGGACAATTACCCTGGCCAGTCGACAACGGCGTGGTGACGTCGAATTTCGGCTTGAACAAGATCGAAAATACCTTGCTTACGTTCGACAATCCAGGTATATCCATTTCCACTCCAACGGCCGGAACACCCGTCAAAGCAATTTTTAACGGGGATGTTATTGGGGTATTTAATTTGGGCGATGGGATGGCGGTAACGGTGCGTCACGGAAAATATTTTACCACGTACAGCAACCTGACGGGCGTGACCGTAGCCAAAGGCACTGCGCTACAAACCGGACAAGTCATCGGTAAAGCAGGAAAGAACGAAGAGGGAGTCGGCGGTCAGGTGGATCTGATCCTAATGCTGGAAACCAAGAACATCGATCCCCGGCCTTGGCTGCGTAAATAGCAGTTGTTCTATTATTTTCTCGAGTAAATTATTGATCAATTCGCTGTGAGGGGTGCTACTTTGTTGTACAGCGCCTCATAAAGCGGCAGGATCTTGCTGATATCAAAAAGTGCCGCTTGCGCCCGTGCTGATTTTCGGAACCGATTCAACTTTTCTTCGTCCCTCAATAAATCGATGGCATGTTGACTCATCGAATCCGTATCTCCCACCGTGCAGGCAAATCCGGTCTCTCCATGTATGTTGATCTCTGCCAATCCCCCCGCGTTCGTACTGATCACCGGAACCCCGGCGGCCATAGCTTCCAAAGCAGCCAAACCAAAACTTTCATATTCGGAAGTAAGCACAAACAAGTCAGCGATCAATAAGATGTCTTCGATCTGGTCTTGCTTTCCCACGAATCGAACACAATCAAAGACACCGAGTTCCCGACTCAACTCTTCGGCGGTGCTCCGTTCCGGCCCGTCGCCAATGAACAATAATTTTGAAGGAATTTCCGCACGCACGGCCGCGAAGATCCGCACTACATCCGGAATGCGTTTGATCCGACGAAAATTGGAAGCGTGCACCAAGATCTTTTCCCCCCGAGGAGCCAATACCTGCCGGAAGGCATCGATGGGTTTTCGACGAAAACGAGCCGTATCCACAAAATTGTGTATGACCTGAATGGGTTTCTCAATTTGAAAATGATTCAAGGTTTCCTCGCGAAGATTTTCCGATACCGCCGTGATGGCATCACTTTGATTGATCGAGAACGTGACCACCGGCTCATAGGTCTTGTCTCTTCCAACTAATGTTATATCCGTGCCGTGTAAAGTAGTGATCACCGGTATTTCTTTTTCCTCGGTGCGCAAGATCTGCTTGGCCATGTAAGCAGCTGAGGCATGCGGAATTGCATAATGTACATGCAACAGATCCAACTCATGGTTTCGGATTACATCTACCAGGGTGCTGGCCAATGCAGTTTCATAAGGTGGATAATCGAACAAAGGGTAGGTGGGTACTTGTACCTCGTGGTAAAACAAATTGGGTAGGAATTCGGTCAGACGTACCGGCTGCTGGTAGGTAATGAAGTGCACTGAATGGCCTTCCTGGGCCAGGGCCTTGCCCAGCTCGGTAGCGAGTACGCCCGAACCGCCAAAAGTGGGATAGCAAACAATTCCAATACGCATGGGTATATCTAAAGGGGGAACAAAGTTAACCTTTTTTGTACCCTTCCTGCATTCCCTATCTTTAAAAGAAAAATTGACATGAAACGTACCCTGGTTGTGCTCTTGCTGCTTTCGACGGAGTGCCTGGTTGCACAATCCGATTCATTTCGGATCCGCCAGTTGGCCAATGAGATATTATCCAATAGTAAGGCCTATCAAAATCTGCGGGTACTTACGAAAGATATCGGAGGAAGGCTGGCCGGATCGCCTCAAATGTACCAAGCTGAACAATGGGGCTTTCAAGCCCTGCAACAAGCCGGAGCAACTACGGTATGGAAACAAGCTTGTATGGTGCCCCATTGGGTACGGGGAGGCGCGGATAAAGCGATGGCAATCACGCCGGGCGAAAAACGAAACCTGGATGTCGTGGCCCTGGGCAATAGCATCGGTACCGGCGAGAAGGGATTGAAAGCCCCCGTTTTGCTGGTCAATTCTTTTGAAGACCTCGAGATGAAAAAAGATCAGGTCAACGGGAAGATTGTTTTCTACAACTATCCTTTCAATAATACCCTGATCCGCACCTTTGAAGCGTATAGCGACGCCAGTAAATATCGTGGCCAAGGCCCCTCCCGTGCAGCTAAGTACGGAGCCGTCGCTGTGATCGTGCGGAGCATGAGTCATAGCACCGACAATCATCCCCATACCGGGTCTACTCGATACGACTCGGCCTATGCAAAAATTCCGGCGGTGGCCATCGGACTTCAAGATGCCGATTGGTTGGCGCAGCAACTTCAAACGAGCGAATTGAAGGTTTCAATGCAAACGCTGGGTCATTTTCTGCCCGACAAACAAGGACACAACATCATCGGTGAATTAAAAGGAAGTGAATTTCCGAATGAGATCATTACCGTTGGTGGTCACCTTGACAGTTGGGACAATTGCGAAGGGGCCCACGACGACGGAGCCGGATGCGTACAAACCATCGAAGTCCTCCGTGCCTTCAAGGCCATCGGGTACCAACCCAAACGCACCATCCGCTTTGTACTATTTGCCAACGAAGAAAATGGACTGCGTGGAGGAAATAAGTACGCCGAAGAAGCCAATGCCAAAGGAGAAAGACATGTGTTTGCGCTGGAATCGGATGCCGGCGGATTTACGCCGAGGGGATTTGGATTTACCATGAGCGATGAGCAGTTCAAGAAAGTCAGTGCCTGGCGTTCCTTGATCGCGCCTTACGGGTGCAATGAATTTTCGTTGGGCGGTGGAGGCGCGGATATTGGTCCCCTTAACCGCACCTTCAAAACCCCTTTGGCAGGTCTGCAACCCGATTCCCAACGCTATTTCGATTATCACCATGCCCGCAACGACACCTTCGAGGCTGTCAACAAGAGGGAACTGGAATTGGGCGCATTGAATATGGCGGCGCTGATCTTACTGGTGGATCATTACGGACTTTAACGGCCTGCGATCAATCTTTTAGTGGCAACTTGCCCTTTGCCGTTCAACCGGATCAAATAAAAACCGGAAGCAGGTAACGATTCAAGTCGACTTTGTGTTTGCCCATTCGAGATCGTTTGCGTATACACTGCTTTTCCCTGCGCATCAAAGACCTGGAGAGTTTGGAATACACGGGCTGGATATTGAAGAAGATAGGGCCCCGGACCGGGATTGGGACTCAGTTTCACCTCGGTACTGCGATCGACCGGTGTAGGCAAGGCCGTTGTGATCGAACCGGTCTGATTGATCACCCAATTATTCGGATCGATCACCACACCGGTAGGCGTTCGGTTGCTGCGAAATTTAAAGGTCTGGTTGTTGAATTGCTGATACACCCGAACCGTGGTATCACCGCTGGTCGTCTGTATCGTAAATTCATAGAGTCCCTTGAAAAAAGGCGTTACCGATCCGGCACTGACCGTTTGGTTGACGAAGAGTGAGAGGCTATCGCCCTGTTTCGAATAATCGACGTTGAACGTTGGATAGCCCTCTCCGTAATACCACTGATTGAAAAAATCACTCAGGTTCTTTCCGGAGATCGTTTGTGCTACATTTTGGAAATCCGTTGCACTGGCAAAACTGTTTTGATATTGATTTTGGAATTGCTGCAGGATCTGAAAGAACTGATTATCATTTTGCAGCTCGAAGCGAAGGGTGTGGATGATGGCGGCGCCCTTGTTGTACGACAATCGTCTGCTGAAGATTCGGTTCTCGTCGTACACACTGCTGTTGGGTACGAATACGGAACCATTGGCCACACTCATGATGTTGGTGTGCAGGGAGTTCATATAAGAGGCTGCCGGGGTGGTGTATAGGGCCGGTAGTTTCTCCATCGATAAGTATTCCGAATACGTGGCAAAACCTTCGTTGAGCCAAATGTCGTTCCAGCTGGCACAGGTTACGTTGTCGCCAAACCATTGATGGGCCAATTCATGGGCAATGAGCGAGGTGCCGAAGCTGGCCATGGTGCTCATGGTCTGATGTTCCATGCCCCCACCGATACTGGCCTGTGCGTGTCCGTATTTTTCATTTTTGAACGGATAAAGTCCGTATAGTTCACTGAACTTTTCGATCAGCGCCGGGGTCTTATCCAAATTGGGTTTGTTGGTAGCCAAATAGGAGGCATTGTCGGCGATGTAATGTTGGATGAGGATCGAATCCGGTGCTATCGCCGCTGGCTTGGCATAATTCAAGTATTCCTGATAATTTCCCACCGAAATACTGGGCAGGTAATAATTCTGCGGATACCGGGTTTTCCAGCGATATTGTTTTTTCCCACTCGGTAAAGTGATTGTCTGCATCAACATCCCGTTCGATCCCACCCTATTGATGGAGGAAGTCGTTACCCAGATCTCGGCAGAATCGATCTTATCGTTCAGAAATTGTTTGATCGGAAACCATTCCCGGGCCTGATAACTTTCGGATAACGTGGCGGTATAGGAAAGTCCGGTTGTGGTAGATGTGCCCGTAAATACACCTGCCGAACCGGCTGTACCGCGGTAATAGATCAGGGCTTCCACGGTCGTATTGCTGGCAAGGGCGGGGGAGAGGGGAATGAAGACGTGATCGGCCGACTGACTAAAATTCGTTCGCTTGATGCCGTTGATGAAGACGGAGTCAACCGTCATATTCGCTTTCAGTTCACAAATGAACGAGTCGAGCGTTTGTCGAACCATCGCGCGGGTCAGGGCCGAGCCACTGATGCTTCGATTGTTGGCCTCTACCGCAAGATCCAGTTTCAAATACTTAAGATCGTATTTGTTCATCGACGGATATTGGTAATACGCGACCCGGGCAGCAGACAGCGAGGGGTGGGCACATTTTTCGCGGCAATCGATCGAGATCCCATCGCCGGGTATTTGGGCGATTCCGGTGAGGGATAGAATGCTAAATAGAAATAGAAGTAGAGATGATCTCACGAGCCGTAAAGGTAGTAAACCCGCCTTATCTGTCCATACCTGCAGCGTCATTACGAAGCAGCTGCCTGCACCAAAAAGATCATTGGACGTTTATGCAGTACAGGAATCGACTTTTTCCATTCGGCAACTGTTTTGGTTTGCACCGATTCAGCGGGTGCGGTGAGGTCGACTGCCAAGCAAACTCGGGTGGTGGATTTGAGTTGTTGCAGCAGGGCCTGCAGCATCGCATCGTTTCGGTAAGGGGTTTCGATGAATAGTTGCGTGCGGTGGTGTTTGATCGAATCCAGTTCAAGCGCCTGAATGGCTTGGTTGCGCGCTTTTGCGTCTATGGGTAAATAACCGTGAAAGGTGAAAGACTGACCGTTCATGCCACTGGCCATCAAGGCCAGCAGCAGCGAACTGGGTCCCACCAACGGCTTTACCACCACCTTCATCTCTTGGGCAAGGGCAACCAATTCCTGTCCCGGATCGGCGATACCCGGACAACCCGCTTCACTAACGATTCCAATGATTCGGTTTTCTTTCAGTGATCTGCGAAAATGGGCTCGGGCATTGGGTTCGTCCATTCGGATCCAACGGTAGTTATCGATTACTAAGTCCTTTCGGATCGATTTGAAATATCGACGCGTCGTGCGTTCATTTTCTACAAAAAAATCCTGACAGCGAATCAGTATATCCAAAAGGTAAGGGGGAATTGTTTCAGGGGCCGATGCATCGATCCACGTGGGAATCAAGTATACGATGGCGGTCTGACTCATGAAGATTGCTTGATCGATTGAACGCTCAGCGTGGCGGCAATGATCGCATACACCGGAGCAAAAGGCAGTACCACGTGCATGGCAAAATAAACCAAACCGGTGCCAATGGCCAGGCCTTTATGTGCCTGCACAAAAGTTTGACTTTGCGAGGAGTTATATCCTACCCGCGCAAGCGAATAATCCAACATCGAAAATCCAAAATAATAGCACTCCAGCACCAACGCGATCAGGGGCGTAACCCAACCGATCACCGGCACAAAACAAAGAAATAATAAGGCGATCAAATAAACCGTCTGCCAACCGGCATTGCGAAAGGCAAGCGAAATACCCCGACGGGCATCTGAACGGGCTTCGCTCCAATTAAAAAGGTGTTCCTGGCCATCTACCAGTACCTCCGTCTTTTCACTCATGTATGTAAATAACGGAGAGCCGATGATCAAGATCAGATATTTGAACCAGGAAAAATAGATCAATACCAAAAACAGCTGCAGCATCATTCCATTCATCACAAAAAGAAAACTAAGCCACTCACTTCGTTCTTGCTGCAGCCAATCGGCCACCCCTACAGTATGACCGATCCAACCCGTCACCCCGGTGGCTGATTGAAAAAAGAAATATAGCCCCGTCAGAAATAGTCCCGCATACACCACGCCAGGCAGGATCATCTCCTTCAGCAGTTGGTGCCGTTGCGAGAAAAGCCTTGCCTGTTGCCAGGACCTGCCAATCAGAACGAGTTCCTGTATCATGAGTAAGGTAAATGTACGAAATGCTTATTAGTTCGGAGTTTGGATTTCGGTGTTCGGAGTTTCATTTGGAATCAAATATCTTTAGTGCATGTATCTTTCGATTTGGAAAAAGCGGTTTATTCGATTTTTACTGGCGGTTGTATTGGGACTATTACTTTACGCCTTCGATCCGCTTCGGGTAGGGAACGATTCTGCTTGTTTGTTGGCCGTGGCGCTTTCGATGATCGTACTCTGGGTCACCGAAGCACTTTCCATGCCGGTGGTGGCGCTGGTTCCTCTCTTCCTTTTTCCGTTGCTGAAGATTCAGCCGATCGAAGACGTATCCAAGGCCTATGCCAATCCGGTGATCTTTTTGTTTTTAGGCGGATTTTTGTTGGGGTTGGCTATTGAGAAATGGGACCTCCATCGCCGCATCGCGCTGGGCATCATACGAATGACCGGATCCAGTGGCGACCGCATCATACTCGGATTTATACTTTCCACTGCATTCATCAGTCTGTGGCTGAGTAACACTGCTACCACCATGATGATGTTCCCCATCGCACTCTCCGTCATACAAGTGCTCAAACAGAAAAAAGAGGTGGATGGAAATCTTCAAAACTTTTCGATCACGCTGATGCTGGCCATCGCGTACGCTTCAAACCTGGGAGGCATCGGAACCATCATCGGAACGCCGCCCAATGTGGCCTATGTGGCGTACATCGAAAAAGAAGTACCAGGGTTACAGATCGGATTTTTGAATTGGATGTTGCTGGCCCTGCCTTTGGGAGTGATGCTGGTACTGGCCTTGTATGTGGTGATGGTCAAGTGGCTCTATCCAAACCGAATTCGTTCGAGTGAGTTAATGGATGCGGTAATCGAATCCGAGTGGAAGGCCTTGGGTAAAATGTCCGGTTCGCAAAAACGCGTATTGTGGATCTTTGGATTCACGGTGATGCTGTGGATGGGGCGCGTGCTGATCAATAAGCTTCAACCCTGGATCGTACTGGATGATACACTGATCGCGTTGCTGGGCGGCTTCGGTCTGTTTCTTTGTCCCGTTCATCCCTCCGATCAAAATGAAGACCGAGCCACCGATGCGCACCTGCTCGAATGGTCCGATACAGAGAAATTAGCGTGGGGGATTTTGTTGCTGTTTGGCGGCGGGCTGGCACTGGCCGGTGCATTGGAGAAAGCGGGACTCATTGGTCAGCTCGGTCTCTGGCTCTCCAACTATGCCTCTGCCGGATTCTGGCTGGTGCTACTGATCACGACCTTGTCGCTTCTGATCAGTGAGGTCATGAGCAACGTTGCTCAAGTGATCGTCTTTGCGCCGGTGGTAACCGCCTTGGCAACCGCCTTGCACATCAATCCACTGCTATTGGGAGTTCCGATGACCTTGGCCGCCAGTTGTGCCGGGATGCTGCCGATGGGTACGCCGCCCAACGCGATCGTGTTTGCCAGCGGACAACTTCGGCTTCGACACATGCTGGTCGTGGGTGGCGTGATGAATCTGATCGCGATCGTATTGATCACGTTATTCTGCTGGTTCTTGTTGCCGATGATCTTTTAGAAAAATCAGAAACGGGGACAGTTCAGCTTCTTCGCATCCGGATCGGAGGGGCGCTGAATGTAGATCAGCGAGATCTCCATACCACCACGCGTGTTGGAAGCGGATTTCAAAGCAGACGTGTTTACATCGTATGAAGCCCCGAGATGGAGCCCTTTGAATTCCAATCCCAAATAAGGAATTGCGGCATCGTTCATTCGATACCAGGCCCCCAGGTATACGTTCACCGGATCGATATCGCTTTGGTTGACATTGTATGAAAAGGCCATTCCACCTACGGTGTTGCTGGCTTTGGCCTGAATGCTGTGAATGGCCGATATGTGCAGAAAATTGTATTGTCCGATCGGAATCTTACCCCCGGCTTGTAGCGTGGTACGGGCATTGAGCAGGTATTGTCCTCCTTGAAAACTTTCTTTGGGTCGATTGATATGGTACATCGAAGCCCCTACGTAAAAACTGTTTCGTCCGTCTGTGCTTCCGGTGTAAAGAATACCGGCATTGAGATCGAAATAACTCAGACTGATCTGGTTCGCGGAAAAGATCTCGCTGGTCACACCGATGAATCCGAGTGGCGTCAACTCATCCTCAAAGTCCACTTTCGCAACATCCAGTCGCTTGTTGATATACGTTCCCTGAAATCCTGCTCCGATTTGATGCCTTCCGTTCTCATCTAGCCCTTTGTGATAAGCCAGAGATAGGCCGGCATAATTTGTAACCAGCACCCCATCACCCGCCCGGTCAGATAAGCCCAAGATTCCAATACCCAAGTTATCTATCTCGGGTATTTTGTTCTTCAAGGCTGAGAAATCCAATGAGACCGTATTGGTTACAAACGCATTGTTGATCGTAGGCCACTGATTTCGGTAGTTTCCCGCGAGCCGAAATACCCCATCGAATTTTCCGGTCAGCGCCGGATTCAGGGTCATGGGCGATGCAAAAAACTGCGAAAAATTAGGATCCTGTGCCCGAACCATCGTCCCGGCTAATAAGGATACGGCAATAAGGATGACCAGTTTTCTCATGAGAAGGTAGCAAATTAAGGAAAAAAAGAGAGTTTAGCGTTTAGGGTTTAGTGTTTAGGCTGGTTCTCTAAACCCTAAACCCTGTTCCCTAAACTCAAAATCCTGTTCCCTAAACTACTTACTGCTGTTTCTTCTCTCCATAGGCCAGGTCGCCGGCATCGCCCAAGCCGGGTACGATATAGCTCTTGGCGGTGAGTTCTTCATCGATGTCGCCACACCAGATGGTGGCGGTGGGATCTTCTCTCAGTACCATTTCAATACCAACCTGGCAAGCAATGGCCGTAACCACATGTACCTGGCTGGGGTTGCCCTCTTGTCGTAAAAATTGTAAAGACTTAGCCAGCGAGGCACCCGTGGCCAGCATCGGATCGGCCAAGATCAATATGCGACTGTCCAACGTAGGGCAGGATAAATACTCCAAGCGAATCTCAAAACTTCCATCGGGGTGATGTTTGCGATAGGCCGAAATAAAGGCATTATCCGCTTTGTCGAAATAATTCAACAATCCCTGATGCATGGGAAGTCCGGCCCGAAGGATCGTTCCCAGTACCGGCTGCGATTCCATCATCCAATGCTTTGCCGTGCCCAAGGGGGTTGTCACTTCTACCTCTTTGGCCGGCAGTTTTTTACTGATCTCGTACGCGGTCACCTCGGCGATCCGTTCCAGGTTGCGGCGAAACCGCATCCGATCGTTTTGTACGTTCACGTCCCGCAATTCGGCTACCCAATTGCTTATTAGAGAGTGCTGCTGACTAAGATTGATGACCATGGCGGAAAGACTAATTTTGACAAATCTAACTGAAAATGATATGATCTATCGGGGGTTGGGACTGATGAGTGGCAGTTCGTTGGACGGGCTGGATCTGGCCCTGGTCGAATTCCAGGCCGAAGGAGCTCAATGGCACTACCGCATCGAGGCGGCCGACTGCTATCCCTACTCCCCCGAATGGCGAAACAAATTGCTGCACGCAACCGGACTGACGGCAAAAGGCTATCTCCAATTGCATGTCGATTACGGCCATTACCTCGGTCTGCAGGTAAATCGTTTCATACAAGAAAAAGGAGTGGAGTATCGGGTGGGACTCATCTCCTCACACGGTCATACCACGTTTCATCAACCTGCTACGCGACTCACCGCTCAACTTGGCGATGGCGCTGCGCTGGCGGCAACCACCCGCCTCCCCGTGATCACCGACCTCCGTGCCATGGATGTGGCATTGGGGGGGCAAGGCGCACCCATCGTTCCCATCGGCGAACGATTGCTTTTTCCTTCGTACGATTATTTTCTGAACATCGGCGGAATTGCCAACCTCTCTCTTGCCTCCGATCCTTATTTGGCATTTGATGTTTGTCCCGCCAACCGCGTCCTCAATGTACTCGCCGAAGCGTTGGGTCATCCGATGGATAAAGGCGGTGCCATCGCCAAAGCCGGCACCATCGATCAATCGTTGCTTGATCGACTCAACTCATTGGAATATTATCAGCAACCTGCTCCCAAATCACTTCCCAATGAATTTGGAACAGAGGTGATTTTACCGATGCTACTGGGTTCTGGTCCTTCCACCCCCGATCTACTCGCCACCTACACCGCGCACATCGCCGCTCAGATCCATCAGGCATTTATTTCTTCTGGTAGGGCGCTTATACCCGGACAACTTATGATCACCGGAGGCGGTGCATTCAATGATCATTTGATCGAACAACTCGCCGATCGCTTGCAACCGCTGAACATTGGTCCATTTATTCCCGACGCGCAATTAGTTCAATACAAAGAGGCCTTGATCATGGCCTTTATCGGGGTGCTGCGGTGGCGACAAGAAAATACCGTGATCGAATCGGTTACGGGTGCAACAGCACCCAGTATTGGCGGCGCTTTGTGGATGGGACAAGAAGCCTGATCAGAAAAATTCAAAGCGGTCGGCGTCAAACAATCCCTTGTCACTCAATTTCACATGGGGAATGACAAGCAGCGCCATAAACGAAAGGGTCATGAAAGGCGCTTGCAAAGTCGATCCTAATTCATTTTTTACAAACCGATCCAGTTGGGTGTATTGTTCTGCCACTTGAAATCCATCGGCCGCGCTCATGAGTCCCGCTACCGGCAAGGGCAATACATGCGTATGATCGGTATCTACCGCACTAAGTCCGCCGGTCGCTTCCATCACCGCATTCACCGCCCGGCAGATCGAATCATCGTCGCATCCCACGGCCACCACATTGTGACTATCATGTGCCACTGAAGAAGCTAGGGCTCCCTTTTTCAGTCTGAAATTTTTAATGAAAGCGATCGCGGGCGGTGCGGCCCGGTATCGATTTACCACAACGATCTTCAAGATATCTCGATCCGTGTCCGACACCCACTGATCGTGATGGAGCGTAGGCGCTTCTTGGATCTTTTCCGTGATGAGTTGCCCATCGAGTGCACCGATCACCGGGTGTTTACTAAGCGGATGTGACTTTGGCACCTGGATGTCGGAGGCTTGCAGGTGCATCGATCGAAATTGATTGATGGGCGTGGTAGCTACGGATCGGATCATTGTTTCGCCGTTTGCAAATACCAATTCGCCGGCGATAAAGGTTTGTAGTACGTGAAACTGTTTTAGGTCGTGCACCACGATCAGGTCGGCCGAGTCGCCTATTTGTAATTGTCCCACCCGCATTGAATAATGCGCTACGGGATTCACGCAAGCTGCTTGCAAAATGTGAAACAGCGGAATGTTTTTGGCAATGGCCCGCGCACAGAGTTGATTGATGTGTCCTTCCAGTAAGCTATCGGGGTGTTTGTCGTCGCTGCAGAACAGGATCCGATCGGGATGATCGCGCAGCAACTCGATCAGTGCGTCAAAATTCTTGGCGGCACTTCCTTCCCGGATCAGAATCTTCATGCCTCGGTCCAATTTATCTTTTGCCTCTTCGTAGGTAAAACACTCGTGATCGGTGCTCATGCCCGCATCGATGTATTGCTGAGCATCCGTTCCCCGCAGCCCGGGGGCATGTCCGTCGATCGGTTTGCCAACAGCCCGGGCCGCTGCGATCTTTTGCATCACATCACTATCCTGATGAAGCACGCCGGGGAAGTTCATCATCTCACTGAGGTAATTAATCTCCGGTCTGGCCAGCAGCGTCTTTACTTCTTCTACCGAAATCGTGGCGCCAGCGGTTTCAAACGGAGTGGCCGGCACACAGCTGGGCGCGCCAAAATGAAAATGGAAGGGGACTTGCTTACCGTTGTCGATCATGAAGTCAACCCCCTGAATGCCACAGACATTGGCGATCTCGTGGGGATCGCTGATGGTGCCCACGGTTCCGTGTGGCACCGCGAGACGGGCAAATTCGGAGGGAATCAAAAGGGAGCTCTCGATGTGCACGTGCGCATCGATGAAACCGGGCATCAGAAAGGGACCTAAGGCCGCCTCGCCTTCCGGCAGTTCCTGGATGGTTGCGATTTTTCCCTCGCGGATGGAGAGCCGGGCGGGATAGATCCGCCGGGCAGGGATATCCACCAGCTGGCCGATCAAATCATGATTCGTTGACGACATAAGGGTAAGATACGAATTCGATTTTAGTTATCTTTCCAAGTAAATCAACGGATCATGCGCATAGGAATATTTTTTATACTGACTTTTTGTAGTGTAGTTGTATGGGGACAAGGTAAATCACCTAAATCCCCGGCTTCCGCTTCCTCCCTGCCCGCTTCTTTTCAGGAGGGGATCTCGTTTCGACTGATCGGTCCTTTTCGCGGCGGAAGAAGCGCCGCGGTGGCAGGAAGTTGCCAGGAGCGAAATACCTTTTATTTCGGTGGCGTGGGCGGTGGCGTTTGGAAGACCATCGACGGCGGCAGCAATTGGAAAAATATCAGTGATAAATTTTTTGGCGGAACGATCGGCGCCGTAGCCGTAGCGCCATCTGATGAAAGTATTTTATATGCCGGCGAGGGAGAAGGTACCATGCGCGGAAACGTGAGCGAAGGATTGGGCGGCATTTGGCGCAGTGACGATGGCGGAAAATCCTGGCGCAATTTGGGATTGAAGGATAGCCGTCACATCATCCGCATCATCATTCATCCCAAAAATCCGGACATCGTTTGGTTGGCGGTGATGGGACATTTATTTGGCCTCAACACCGAACGCGGCGTATACAAAACCACCGATGGAGGTAAAACCTGGAAGCGCACGTTATATGTGAATGAGCAGACGGGTTGCAGCGAGATCGTAATGGAGCCGGGGAACCCGAGTGTACTATATGCCGGTACCTGGCGTGTGATCCGTCAGCCACACGTGATGGAAAGTGGCGGGGAAGGAAGCGGCTTGTGGAAATCTACCGATGGGGGTGAAACCTGGACGAATATCACACAAAATAAAGGGTTGCCTAAAGGAACCTGGGGAATCGTTGGGGTAGCGGTGGCTCCCAGTAATACGGATAAGCTCTATGCCTTGATCGAAAATGAAAAAGGCGGTCTTTTTATGAGTACAGATGCGGGGAAGACGTGGACCTTGCAATCGAACGACAACAACATTCGACAACGCGCCTGGTACTATTCCCGCGTATATGTCGATCCAAAAAATGAAAACCGGGTGTATTGTCCCAATGTGGAATTCATGTTCAGTGTCGATGGCGGAAAATCCTTTAAACGGATCGGTACCCCGCACGGCGATCACCATGATCTTTGGATCGATCCCAAGGATCCGGCCCGTATGGTCGTTGCCGATGATGGCGGGGCGCAGGTGTCCTTCGACATGGGAGGCAATTGGAGTACCTACCTTAATCAACCCACGGTACAAGTGTATCGTTTGAGCACCGACAATGCCTTTCCGTATCGGATCCTCGGTGGGCAACAGGATAATAGTGCGTTTCGGATTCGCTCGCGCTCTTACGGATCTTCTATTGCCGGCGATGATTTTCAGGAAACCGCCGGAGGAGAGAGTGGCTATGTGATAGCAGATCCAACCGATCCGGATATTACCTATGGCGGAAGCTACATGGGATTTTTATCTCGGCTCGATCACCGCACACAGGAAACCCGATTGATCAATGTTTGGCCAGACGACGGCATCGGAGCTGGAGCCGATGTGCAGCGCTATCGGTTTCAGTGGAACTATCCCATCTTTTTTTCTCCGCACAATCCAAAACGGTTGTATGCGGCGGGGAATCATTTGTTCGTGACGGAGAACGAAGGTCGCTCTTGGCAACAGATCAGTCCGGACCTGACCACCAATGATAAAAGCCGGCAAGCACCGAGTGGTGGCGCCATTACCAAGGACAATACCGGGGTGGAATATTATTGCACCATTTTTACGGCGGAGGAAAGTGCTCTGGAGCCCGGGTTGTTGTGGACCGGCAGCGACGACGGACTTATACATCTAAGCCGCGACAACGGGAAAAGCTGGAGCAATGTTACGCCTGCAGGTATTCCCAAGTGGATGATGTGGAATTCGCTGGAAGTCGATCCGCATCAAAAAGGGGCTGCTTATTTTGTGGGAACCCGCTATAAGCTGGATGATTTTAGTCCGTATATCTACAAAACAGAGGACTATGGAAAAACCTGGAAGCGGATCGATATTGGAATCGACCGAATGCATTTTACTCGGACGCTTCGGGCCGATCGGACACGCAAAGGGCTGTTGTATGCAGGAACGGAGTATGGGTTATACATTAGTTATGATGACGGTAAGAACTGGATGTCATTTCAGTGTGATCTGCCGGTAAGTCCGGTTACCGATCTGGCCCTAAAGAACAACGACCTCATCGTGGGTACACAGGGAAGGAGTATTTATGTATTGGATGATCTTTCAGTCGTGCAACAATACGCCGATTCCGTTTTCAAGAAGTCCTGGTATGTATTTACCCCTGCAGCGGCCGTGCGCATGAACAGTGGTCGCGGGGGGTATGGAACAGCTGCTGCTGCCGGGCAGAATGCACCTAAAGGGATCGTGATTCCTTATTGGGTGGATGCATCCCTGGAGGCAAAGCCGATTCGCATCTCTTTATACGACGCCAACAAAAAATTCATCCGTCCCTTCGATTCCCAATCTGAAAAAGAGAAATTGGAGGTATCGGCCGGAATGAATCGTTTTGTCTGGAATCTGCAGTACCCGGATGCGGAGAAAGGTCCGGATGGATTGATCATCTGGAACGGGTTGGTTCGGGGGCCGCAGGCCATTCCCGGCACGTATACGGCCCGTTTTGTATTTGATAAGGATTCGGTAGATGTTCCGTTCACGCTCTTGCCCGATCCGAATTTCAAGACCACCTCCCAAGAGTACACGGCGCAACTTGATTTTCTTCTGAGTGCTCGTGATCTGTTCTCGGAGACGATGCTTGCCCTGAAACAGATCCGTACCGTTCGTTCTCAATTGGAGGAGAAGCGTAAACAATGGAAAGCCGATACCATCCCAGCGTTAAAGACATTGTTTGACACCACCCTGACCGAACTCACCCGAATCGAGGAGGCCTTGCATCAGACCAAGGCCAAAAGTGGTCAGGATGTGCTGAATTACCCTATCCGCCTAGATGATAAACTGAGTGGAATCTATAATCAGGTTCGAGCGGGTTCCGGCGGTGTGTCGAAACAGGCCCATGAGGCCTTTGAGGAAATCGGGGGTAAGATTCGGGTAGAACTGGCCAAGTTGAAAGCTGTGGAGACCCGACAGGTTCCGACTATCAATCAATTGGCGCTGGATTGGAAATTGCCCGCGATCAGTTGGTGATGCGACGGGTACGCGATTTCAGTAATTCAATCGCGTACTCTTTGCTGGGGTACATGTCGTGCAGATTGACCAAGTGATCGGCCAGCTTGTCGTATCGTTTGCCCATCAACCAAAGAAAGATGTGCAAGTAGTGAATGTCGTCAAATACAAAGATCTTGTCCTTGGCATATCGCTCGGTGTGTTTCAGGAACTCATGGGGGATCTCGGTGTAGTGAAGGGCCGGACGTTGATGATGTACTTCGTGATACCCGTCGTTCCAGCAGGTATGATTGTATTTGGTATTGATGCAGTTGATCGTATTCTCTTCCGGGTTGGCGGGGTCAATGAAAGCATGTTGTGCCCAATTGCCCAGCATCATCACGATCCGTGCAAAGAATAGCGGAAGCAGGAAAATAAATAGCGTGGCTTTCCAGTTGATGAACCAGAGTCCCACACAGATCAGATAAAAACTGATCTCGCCAACCGTGAGACGCATGTAAAATTTCTTGCGCTTGCGACTAAAGAAATACTGGAATGTTTCAACAAATCCAATCAGAATAAAACGCCCCACATAGGTTAAGAATCCGCCCAGGCTATCGCGTTGATAGCGCATGGTGGAGCTGGCATCGTCGTGGTCGTTGTTCTCTACGTGGTGCATGCCCATGTGGTGTACGAAATAGGTTTCCGGGGTGTGACCAAAAAAGGGGCAGACCACCCAGATGACATAGTTGTACAACCAGGTGTATTGTTTTTTGAAAAGCTTCCGGTGGCTGATGCAATGCAGCATCAGACCGAAGCGTCCCTTAAAATATAGTTGTGAGATATAGAAATACGGCGCGTAGAGTAACCACCAGTAGCCGCCGGATAGCAAGGGGGTAAACAGGAGGATTGCGATCGGAATTACCAGCAAGTGAATGCCCGTGAGCATGTGGATGAAGGGGAGGTCGCGTTCATCGCTCAGGTAGTTTAGCCAAAACTTTTCATAGCGGGTAAATTGTTCAGGCCGGCGGTAGACCGGATCCGTTAAAATGGGCAAGGCTCGCATGGGATGTATCGGATGTTGCCATCCGGACAGCTTTTTGTTTCCTGTTCAAATTAGGCAATTTCTCCTAAACCCATTACGATTGTTTAATCACTGGACGAACGCCGGTATTGGCGCCTCCATCCAGGCTCAAACTGACGGGTGAATTGGTTTTCCAGGCGCCGTGGGTGAAATCCGGTACATCGATGGAGTTGCCTCTCTTTTTGACCGAACGCTCACTGAGTGGTACAATCGAACTCCAGGCAGCCGCGTCGTACACGTCTTGATCCAGCGGCAAGCCATTGCGCAGGCAGTCGATCAAACGCCAATCCATAATGAAATCCATTCCGCCATGCCCGCCTACTTCCTTGGCAATGTTTCCAATATGTTTTACGATCGGGGGCGTGTATTTTTCTTCCATCTTGGTGAACTCTTCTTTGGAAATCGGGCTATGCCCGAAGGCGATTCGTTGCGGAGCGGGCCATTTCTGGGCCATGCCTTTGGTGCCGCTCAGCAAATGAATCCGGGAATAGGGGCGGGGGGTAGAAACATCGTGCTGGATCATCATCGTTTTTCCTTTCACGGTTCGGATCAGCGTGGTGTTCATATTGCCGCGGAAGGATTTTCCTTCCAAGGGTTTCCAGATCTCGTCTTCTTTTGCTTTCTCTGCGGCGAGTGCCGCCAAGGAGAAATCAGCAGTGCTGATACTGGTGAGGTATTCCATCCGATCGCCGCGGTTGATGTTGAAGCATTGCGCGATGGGACCGATGCCGTGCGTCGGATACAAACTTCCGTTTCGGTTTATATTTTCCTTCAATCGCCATTGATCGGCATATGCTTTTTTATTGAACAGCCAATCTTTGCTCAGGTCATGTATGTAGGCGCCTTCGGCATGCACCAATTCGCCGAACAATCCATTGCGCGCCATATTCAGGGTGAGCAGTTCAAAGAAATCATAGCAACAATTCTCCAGCATCATGCAGTGGCGCTGGGTTTTTTCGGAAGTTTCTACCAGGGACCAGCAATCTTCCAAGGTCTGAGCCGCGGGCACTTCTACGGCAGCGTGTTTACCGGCTTTCATGGCTCGTAACGCGATCGGGGTATGTAAATGCCAGGGGGTAGGCGTATATACCAGGTCCAGTTGCGCCTCATCGCAGAGTGCTTTCCAACCTTCTTCACCGGCATAGCCCACGGCTTTGGGTCGGCCCATTTTGATCAAGGTTTGTTGTGCCGCTTCGACGCGGTCGGGGTATTTGTCGCACAGGGCCACGATCTCTACGCCTTCGATATAGCTGAGTCGTTCTACGGCATCGCTCCCGCGCATGCCCAGTCCCACGACTCCCACTCGAACCACGTCCAATTTGGGAGCACCATATCCGCACATGTTAAAAGGTGCATTTGGAATGGGCGGGTGGTGGTCGGCCAAGGCGGCAAGGGCCGGATCGGCACTGGCTAGTAAGCTGGAGCCGGCAGCGAGTTGACGTAGGAATTTTCTTCTGTTGGTTGACATGGTGGATCGAATGAGTGGGGAAGATATCAAATATTCCCGCATGGATCCATCAGGGCTCGAGCAGATCGGATCGGCGTTGTTGCGTGCGTTGCAGGGATTGTTCGTGTCGCCATTCTTCGATGAGTCGGTGGTTACCGCTCATGAGCACTTCGGGTACTTTCCATCCGCGAAAATCCACCGGGCGAGTATAGACGGGCGGGGCGAGTAGGTTATCCTGAAAGGAATCAGTGAGCGCAGAGGTTTCGTCGTTTAATACGCCAGGAAGCAGCCGGCCAATGGCGTCCACGATGAGGGCCGCCGGGATCTCCCCGCCACTGAGTACAAAATCGCCAATGGAAATTTCCAGGGTAACAAAGTGATCGCGGATGCGTTGATCGATCCCTTTATAATGACCACAGATCAGGAGCAGATCGCCGCCCAGTGAAAGTTGGTTGGCCATTCCCTGATCAAAACGTTTGCCGTCGGGTGTGAGATAAATGATCTGGTCGTAGGTTCTTTGTTGGGAAAGTTCTTCGATGGCTTTTGCCAAGGGGTCGCACATCATGACCATGCCCGCGCCTCCTCCGTATTGATAATCGTCGACCTGTCCGTATTCATTCACGGCCCATTTCCTTAATTGGTGAACGGTTATACTAAGCAAGCCTTTCTCTTGGGCCCGCTTCATCATACTGTGGGCAAAAGGGCTTTCCAATAATTCCGGGAGCACGGTAAGGATGTCGATGTGCATGCGGCAAAGATACCGATCGGGTTATTATGCCTGGAATGAGAGACCCCCGGGGAACCGGGGGTCGGCCTTGAAACAAAAACCAACGATAGCTCCCGAAGGGCTGCCATCTGAATTTCACCTCTAACGCAAACGTAGTGGCAAAGGCTTATTGGTACAGACGATCGTCGTCAGAATGAGATTTGATTTTAATTAGTGTCTCCCTCTACAAATGAATCCAGGTCTCTTCGCTCTTTTTTGGTGGGGCGACCGACCTTGCTGGGACGTTTTCCGCTAAAAAAACTGGCTGCCTGATATTTCAAGCGCTCCAGTTCTTCGGGGGGAGTGATGTCTCGGTAATACTTAATAGCCAGTTCGTATTTCACGCGGGTTTGTAACAGTCCGGTTACCTTGATCCGCCATCGTTTCTGTTCGGTGCGCACTTCGTATTCATCGCCCAAGTGAACGTTCTTACCAGGTTTGGCGGCTTCATCCTGATACTTCACCTTTCCCTGATTACAGGCAAACGTGGCTGCGGCCCGTGTCTTGAACAACCGAATGGCCCAGAGATATTTATCGAGGCGCAGGCGGGAAGTCGATTCCATCGGTCAGCTCTCCGCGAAATATTTATGGAAATACGGAATGGTCTCGATCCCTTTGAAATAATTCTCCAAATTGTATTTCTCATTGGGCGAATGCAGGTTGTCGTTGTCCAACCCAAATCCCATGAACACGATCTTGATCCCCAATTCTTTTTCAAGGATCGAACAGATCGGAATACTGCCACCGCCTCGTACGGGAATGGGTGTTTTTCCGAAGGTGGTTTCAATGGCCTTGGCCGCCGCTTTGTATCCTTTTGAGTCAATCGGGGTCATATAAGGTTCTCCGCCGTGATGTAAAGAAGCCTTGACCATTACGCCGGCCGGAGCCTTCGATTGAAAATACTGCAAGAGTTTTTCGGTGATCTTTTCGGAGGACTGGTTCGGCACCAACCGGGCAGAGATCTTCGCATATGCTTTCGAAGGAAGAACGGTTTTTGCCCCTTCACCGGTATAGCCGCCCCAGATGCCGTTCACTTCGATGGTGGGACGAATACCAGTCCGCTCATACGTTGAATATCCTTTCTCTCCCCAAAGGGCCTGAATCCCCAATTCGCGCATGTATTCCTTCTCATCGAATGGGGCCCGGTTGATCAACGCACGCTCGTCGACACTGGCTTCCACTACGTCATCGTAGAACCCGGGAATGGTGATGTGGTTGTTTTCATCGTGGCAGCTGGCAATCATTTGAGCCAGAATGGTAATGGGATTGGCAACGGCGCCTCCGTAGGTGCCGCTGTGCAGGTCGCGGTTGGCACCGGTCACTTCCACTTCAATGTAACTGAGTCCGCGTACGCCTGTATCCAACGAAGGATTTTCCAAGCTCAGCATCGCACTGTCGCTGATCAAGATTACATCGGCTTTGAGTAGGGATTTATTGGCTGCTACGAAGGCTGCCAGATTCGGAGAGCCTACTTCCTCTTCGCCTTCGATCAAAAATTTGATGTTGGTGCAAAGCGAGTTGGTTTTATCCATCACTTCCAGTGCTTTCACGTGCATGTAAAATTGGCCTTTGTCATCGGCCGAGCCGCGGGCGAAAACCTTTCCGTCTTTGATCACGGGCTCAAACGGACCGCTGTGCCAGAGTTCCAGCGGTTCGGGCGGTTGTACGTCATAGTGACCATATACGAGCACCGTGGGTTTGGTGGGATCGATGATCCGTTCGCCATATACCACTGGATAGCCGGCGGTAGGCATGACCTCGGCGCGGGTGCAGCCGGCTGCGCGTAAACTTTTTTGTACGGCTTCGGCGCAACGGATCATGTCTGCTTTGTATTCCGATTTGGCACTGATGGAAGGGATGCGGAGCAGGTCCATCATCTCATTTAAAAAACGTTCTTGATGCTCTTGTTGGTAAGTTTTCCAGGCACTTGACATGTAAAATAAATTAGGAGTACGAAGATAAGAAGAAGCGGGTGTGTCGAATGAGGTTGGCTTACTCCTCCTGGCTCGGGGGATCGCTCAGGTTCGCGGCCTTGGTAAGGGATCGGCTGCCGTAGCGGTCTTTGAGTCCGTCTACTGCCTGATAGAGTTTGAGTTTGCCGGGTTGATTTTCGAATAGACTCATCTGCAGGGTAAAGGGGATCAGGTGGGAGAAGCGTACGCCCAGAAGTCGGATCGGTCGACCCGGTTCGCGGGCTTCGGTAAATAATTTTTTCACGTGCGCCAACAAGGTGTCGTCGAGTGCGGTATAGGGAATGGATTCTTGTTTGGATACGGTATCAAAATTGGAATAACGAATTTTAACCGTTACGCATCCGGTCAGTTTCTCTTCTTGTCGAAGCGCGTAGGCCGTTTTTTCGGTGAGCCGCACCAATTGCTGATGCAGGTATTCATCGTCTCGGTGATCTTCCGAAAACGTATTCTCGTGGCTGATGCTTTTTTGCTCCCAGTCGGTATACACGGTTGCCGAGCCAATGCCTTGTGCTTTTTGCCAAAGCGATTCGCCCTGCTGGCCGAGGATCTTTTTCAAGAATTCGATAGGGGTAGCGGCCAGCTCTGCGATGGTGCGGATGCCCCAGTTTTTTAATTCCAGTTCGGTTTGTTTGCCCACTCCATTTATTTTTTCGACGCCGAGCGGCCAAAGAAATTCTTTTTCTTTTCCGGGTTCAATTTCCAAAAAGCCATTGGGCTTGGCTTCGTTGGTTGCCATTTTGCTGATGAACCGCGCAGTGGATAGTCCGCCTGACATCGGCAATCCGGTTTCACGGATCACGGTTTCGCGGATCTCGCGGGCGAATTGACTTATTCCGAAAAACCGGTCCATCCCAGTGAGGTCCACATAAAATTCATCGATGCTCGCTTTTTCAAAGGCGGGTACCCGGTCGGCGATCAGGTCCGTTACCCAGGCAGAGTATTTGCTGTATTGATCGCGGCTGTGGTTGGTGACGATGGCATGCGGGCAAAGCTGCAGAGCTTTTTTCATGGGCATGGCCGAATGAATGCCAAAGGCACGGGCCTCGTAGCTACACGCGGCTACCACGCCTCGGTCGTAGCCGCCCACCAGCACCGGTTTTCCTTTGAGTGTGGGGTTGTTGCGGATCTCTACGGAAACAAAAAAAGAATCGAGATCAAAATGGGCGATATGGGAAAGCGAGGCAGGCATTTACTGCAGATAAATTTCGAGCAGTCCCTCTGGCAGCGTCACGTAAACAATTCGTTTTTTATGATCCACGCGGTTCAGCGAGTCCTCATGCAGGGGGATGAATACCTCTTTTCCCTCCATCTGCAATCGGCAAAGCAATTGATGAGGCTGTTCGATCAACTCCAGGATCTCGCCCAGATTTTTTTCTTCTTCGTAGACCTGATAGCCTAGGAGTTTGACAGGTGCGGAGCGGGGGACTTGTTTTTCAAATTCGGCTTCGGTTAGCCATACGGCGCGGCGGACCAGTCGCTGTGCGTTTTCACGGGTGTCGATGCCTTCTAATTTAATCAGGGTTTCTTGTTCGCTACGCGCCTGGGCTTTCTCAATGAACCAGGGGAGGAACTGATCTTTTTTTTCTTCAATAAACAACGCTTGGATACCGGTTAGTTTCGTGCGTTTTCCCAAGTTGTGTTGCAGGATCAGTTCGCCGTTCAGTCCGTGTGCGGCGGTGAATTTTCCGAGAGGCAGGTAGGTCGACATCGAGCCACAATTTCCGAATTATTCCTTTGGTAAAATGAAAAATCCCGACAGGTGTTGTCGGGATTTTTATGCGATATGCAACAGTATTATTCCGCTGCCGGAGCTTCCGCCTCGGCTTCGGGTGCAGCGGGTGCAGCCGGTGCTTCTTCGACTTTGCGGGCAACAGGAACGCGGGCAGCGGCACGGGCCGCTTTTTTCTTGCGGGCCGATTCTTCCTGGCGCTTTTTGAATTGAATTTCGTGTTCGGCGGTCCAGGTCGTGAATTTTTGCATAGCGGTCGCGTCATCGAACAGTCCCAGCGTTACCCCCCGAAGCAAATGCTTCAGATAAAGAACGCCTTTGAAACTGAGGATGCGACGAACCGTGTCGGTGGGGGTGGCGCCTTTGTTCAACCACTCCAACGCTTTTTGGCGATCCAATTGAATGGTAGCCGGGATGGTGAGGGGGTTGTAGGTACCTAATTTCTGGATGAACTTTCCATCGCGGGGGGCACGGGAATCGGCCACAACGATGAAGTAAAAGGGTCTTTTTTTGGACCCGTGTCTTTGCAGACGGATTTTGGCTGACATAAATAGAAATTTAACAGCGTTAACAATAAAGGTTTCCTGGTAAAAACCGGGCGACAAATATACAGTACAATCGGGGGATGGCGAAAAAAGATCAGCGCAGGCCGGGCAGGGAGGGGCCAAACTTGCCTAATTTGTTCATATTCTTCATCATACCGCGCATTTGCTCGAACTGTTTGAGGAATTGATTGAGCTCCTGGATATCCTTTCCGGCGCCTTTGGCGATCCGTTTTTTCCGGTTCCCATCCAGTAGATCCGGGTTGGCCCTCTCCGCCGGGGTCATGGAATTGATCAGGGCCTCGATCCCTTTAAAGGCATCGTCGCTGATCTCCAAGTCCTTGATCTTGCTGCCTACCCCTGGAATCATGCCCAATAGGTCCTTCATGTTGCCCATTTTTTTGATCTGTTCGAGTTGCATCTTGAAATCGGCAAAGTCGAATTGGTTCTTACGGATCTTGGATTCCAGTTTTTTAGCCTGGACTTCATCGAACTGGGCCTGGGCTTTTTCTACCAGCGAGGTAATGTCGCCCATGCCCAAGATGCGCTGTGCCATCCGGTCGGGGTAGAACACATCCAGGGTATCCATTTTCTCGCCGCGGCTTACGAATTTAATGGGCATGTTAACCGTGTATTGTACCGAAAGGGCCGCCCCTCCACGGGTATCGCCATCGAGCTTGGTGAGTACCACCCCGGTAAAATCGAGCCGGTCGTTGAAGGCCTTGGCGGTGTTAACGGCATCTTGCCCCGTCATACTATCCACAACAAATAAAATCTCCTGTGGGTTGACAGCGTTCTGGACATCAGCCACTTCCTTCATCAATACTTCGTCGATGGCCAGTCGGCCTGCGGTATCGATAATAACTACGTTTCGGTTCAGGGAACGGGCTTGCGCGACGGCCCGTTGGGCGATGCCCACGGGGTCGGTGCTGTCGGTTTCAATATGAACGGGCACGTCGATTTGCTCGCCCAGTACCCGAAGCTGCTCCATCGCTGCGGGGCGATACACATCTGCCGCTACGAGCAAGGGTTGAAGTGCTTTTTGTGATTTGAGGTAGAGGGCCAGTTTACCGGAAAAAGTGGTTTTTCCGCTTCCCTGCAGACCGGCGATCAGGATTACGGCCGGGTTTCCCTTGGCGTTGAACTCGGCGGCTTGTCCCCCCATCAAGGCCGTGAGCTCATCTTGAACGATCTTGGTCATCAACTGCCCGGGGGAAATGGCGTTCAGTACTTTTTGTCCGACTGCCTTTTCCTTCACCTTGTCAGTAAACTCTTTGGCGATCTTAAAATTCACATCCGCATCCACCAGGGCACGGCGGATGTCTTTGATGGTGGCCGCCACGTTGAGTTCCGTGATCCGGCCCTGTCCGCGCAGGTTCTTGAAGGCGGACTCCAGACGTTCTTGAAGACTATTAAACATAGGTAGAGGACCGCAAAGATAAGCAGCTCTGCGGCGCTGATGCCGGTCATGCAAGGGCCTAATCAAAAATTACCATAATTTTTTCTTGGTGGGGAGCAATTATTCTCTATTATTGCCCCAATCTCTACGGTTACATGAGCAAGCAACTTTTTACATTAGAATTTCCGGTGCGCTGTTCACCTGCGATCTTGTTTGAATTTCTTTCTTCACCCGCCGGGTTGTCGGAGTGGTTCGCCGATCAGGTAGATGAGCGGGATGGGATTTTTTATTTCAATTGGAATGGTTCCGTGGAAGCCGCGGAGGTCAAAGAGCGGGAAACGGATAAATTCGTTCGGTATCGTTGGCTCACGGCTCCGGCGGAGGAATACTTTGAAATGCGGATCGAAAAATCGGAGATCACCAACCAGACGATTTTGGTGATCAAGGATTTTGCGGATAAGAAGGATGTCAAAGATCAAACCCTTCTGTGGGATCACCAGATCAAGGACCTGTTTCACCGCTTGGGCAACTAGTCCTTGTTAATCTTCTCTTCTTTTTTCTGATTCTGTTTTCGCCCTAGGGCTTTGTTCTATTTTTGCCTAGTTCCGGCCATGCTGTTCAAAAAACTTGATATTCTGGTGATTCGGGCCTTCTTGGGTCCCTTCGCGGCTACCTTTTTTATCACCCTGCTGGTGCTGGTCATGCAGTTTTTTTGGCTTTACATAGATGATTTTGTTGGTAAGGGATTGGAACCCCGCGTGATCGCTGAGTTTATCTTGTATCAGAGTGCGGTGTTGGTACCCCTTGCCTTGCCTTTGTCGGTTTTGCTGTCCTCTTTGATGACTTTTGGCAGTTTGGGTGAATCGTTCGAATTGGTTGCAATAAAGTCGGCCGGTATTTCGCTCCTACGTTTCATGCGCCCGTTATTTTGGATCGCCGCGTTGATCAGTGGCGTTGCATTCGTGTTTTCAAATTATGTGATTCCCGTCGCCAATCTCAAATCACGTACCCTACTGGCCGATATCATTTACGCCAAACCTGCTTTCGATTTGAAAGAGGGTGTTTTTTATGATAAGATAAATGGCTATGCGATCAAGATTGGTAAAAAAGAATCCGATAGTTTGATCCGCGACGTGGTCATCTATGAGCAGGGAAACATTTTACAGGATAATTTTTTGATTGCCCGATCCGGCGTGATGCGGGTGACCGGAAACAAGCGGATCCTGGAGTTCAGGCTTCAAGACGGATGGCGATATCAAGAACGAGGGAACATGTATGAGCAGGGCAATACGGAATACGTACGGATTGGGTTTAAGGAATTCAACAAACAGTTCGACCTGAGCAGTCTGGGCTTCACCAACCGAACCGCCGACAGCGTGAATAAGAACAACGAGCGGATGTACAGCATGCGCCAATTGGAAAAAGCGATCGACTCCTTAAAGACCGACAATGCAAATGACCGGGCCCGATATGAGCGCGACATGTTTCAGCCCTTCACGTTCCCCAAATTGCAGGATTCCGCCGGAAAGCGCTACAACGATTCACTGGGCATTGCGCCCACTGGTTTGACTTCCTCAGATGCCTGGTTGCCCGATTCGGCAAGGGAATCCGTCACCAACCTGGCTCAAAACGCAGCCGTGTCGGTAAGAATCAGTGGCGAATCCATGGCTGCCACGATGAGAGAAAAGGAACGGGTGTATCGAAAGCATGTGATCGAATGGCATCGCAAGATCGTGCTGTCGCTTGCCTGTCTCGTACTGTTTCTCGTCGGCGCACCGCTGGGCTCCATCATCCGAAAAGGCGGATTGGGCACTCCGCTCATATTCGCCATTCTATTTTTTATGATCTATTATTTCACCAGCACCACCGGTGAAAAAATGGCTAAAGAGGATACGATTACTCCGCTGGCGGGCATGTGGCTGGCTTCCTCTGTACTGATTCCGGTCGGATTGTTTCTTACCTACAAAGCACTGAACGATGCTCCGTTGCTGAACAAGGAATTTTATGACCGGATGCGACAGAACTGGGGCAAACGCCTGCGAACCGGCCGATAAGAATTCGGATAGCTTTATTTTTACCGCGCGTCAAGTATCAACGTATATGAAAACAACCACTACCTGGGTAAGCGACCATCATTTCAACAGCCAGCAAGAAGGACAGGTTATTTCCATGGATGGAAACCTGAAAAACGGCATGAGTCCCAAAGCCCTCTTGCTCTCAGGGGTGGCTGGATGTTCGGGCGTGGATGTGGTGGATATCCTTCAAAAAATGCGCGTCCCTTTTTCCCAATTGGAAATAATTGCAGAAGTCGATCAAACCGATGAGCATCCGCGTGTATTCAAGGATATTTCCATTACCTATCGGCTCGATTTTGTTCCGGCCGATGAAGAAAAAGTACGCAAGGCCATTGATCTGTCGCTGGAAAAATACTGTGGCGTGGCCGCCATGCTGCGTAAGAATAGTCCGATCGTTTATACCCTCGAGCGCATTTGATCATTCGCCCCGCAACTTGCGCAGTTGTTGGAGCATCGCCCGCATGTCTTTGTGCAGGGGTGCTTCCAGTTCGATCCGGTTTCCGGCAAGGTCGTGAAAGCATATTCGATGGGCATGCAGGGCCAATCGTCCCATCAGGGGCCGTTCGGCTTCCTCTTTTTTGGATAGATTGAATTTCTTTTTGAGCGAGGATAAAAGGAACGGCTTGCCATCCCCATAGATCGGGTCGCAAACAATCGGATGACCCAGCTCCCGTGAATGGATCCGGATCTGATGGGTGCGTCCGGTCAGGATCCGGAATTGCAGAAGGGAGTAGCCCGGGAATCGATCGATCAGCACATATTCAGTGTGTGCTGATTTACCGTTTCGGTGAATGATCATGGTTCCTTTCTTGACAGGATGCTCCGCGATCGGGGCCTCGATCGTTCCGGTGGTCTGGCTTGGACAGCCCAACACGATCCCCAGATAAATTTTTTCTATCTCTCGGTTTTCGAACTGTGCGGAGAGGACTTGCTGTGCTTGCGGCGTACGGGCAAAGAGAATCAGTCCGCTGGTATCCCGGTCGATCCGGTGAACCGTGAAAATATCTCCGTAACGATCGGCCAGCCAGGTTTTGAGGGAGCGTTCTTTTCCCAACCGATCGGGAATGGAAAGGATGCCCGAGGGTTTGTCGAGGGCGATCCAGTCGGATTGCTCCGTCAGGATCCATTCGGATGCCCGATTCCAAGAGATGTCATTTTCCTTTTCCAAAGTATTTGAGGTCTCTTATTTCTTTTTCACTCAGAAATCGCCATTTGCCGCGGTCCACGTTTTTCTTGGTAAGACCGGCGAACACAACACGGTCCAATCCTTTTACATCATACCCAAAATGCTCAAACAGTCGACGAACGATCCGGTTCTTTCCGCTGTGGATCTCAACGCCGATCTGGGTTTTATCTTTTAGGTCGGCATAAGCTAGAACGTCCACGGTAGCCGGACCGTCCTCCAACACAACGCCTTTGAGCAGGGCATCAAAGTGGTTGCGTTCAAGCGGACGATTGAGTTGTACGTGATAAACTTTTTTGATCTCGTGGCTGGGGTGGGAGAGGGCTTGTGCCAGATCGCCATCGTTGGTCAATAACAATACCCCGGTGGTGTTTCGATCGAGCCGTCCCACCGGAAAGATCCGCTCCCGCGTGGCGAAGCGAACAATGTCCATTACGGTTTTTCTGTTTTGCGGATCGCGCAGCGTGGTGATGTAGTCCTTGGGTTTGTTCAAAAGGATATAGACAAAATCATGGGTAGGTTTGATGGGCTTGCCTTTGAATTTGACAACGTCGCCCGGCATCACCTTGTATCCGGGTTCGTTGATCGGTTTGCCATTGACCTGAACCACTCCGGCTCGCACCATTTCAGCTGCCTCGCGACGGGCAGCCACCCCCGCATGGGCCAGGTATTTGTTCAGGGGCATTTGTGCAGGGGCTTCCCGCTTCAACGGGGGGGTGCGGGTACCTGCAACGGGCGTTCCTTTTTTCTTTGCTTGGAAAAATGCTTCGCGCTCTTTGCGGGCCTCGCGTTTATCCTTTCGGATCTGCTCTTTTTTGGCGGCGCCCTTACGATAGTTGAAGTGGCTGAACCGATCCGAACCTCTTTTTTGCATGATTGCTGTTTTACAACAGGAAAGAACAAAGATAGTTGATGCAGCGGTCGTCCGTAAAAAATCCTCTAAACAAATAAGAGGATTTTAATCGGGTAACCTATAATTCTATTTTTATAATCGATCGTCTGCCGGTGGTGGTCTTTTTCCTTTTCGGCCCGGTCCGGGAGGCGGACCATCCTTCCGGAAGTGCCTTTCTTTCATTTTCTTTAACTGCTCGGTGGTCAAAATTTTCTCCAGGCTCTCTTTTTGTTCCTTTTTTAAATTTTGCATCGCCTCTTTCTTTTCTTTCACCGATAGAGATTTGTTTTCTTGGAGGGCTTGTACTTCTTTCTGCATCTTGGCCCGTTGCTTCTTAATTTTTTCAACCTGTTCGCTGGAAAGCCCCAACCGTTCTTTCATTCTCTCGATTTGTCGATTCCCGCGTTCCTCCCGAATCGTTTTGATCTTTTCTTTCTGCTCTTTTGTAAGTATGTTCTGCATGACCGATCGGTTCTCCTGACGTAGATTTTGCAAACGAGATTTCCATTCCTTCACCGTGATGTCTTCCTCTTTCCTCAGGGCTTTCATCTTTTTCCGAAAGGTTTCCCGCTGTTTACGAAACGCATCTCGTTGTTCGTCGGTTATACTCAGTTCTTCCCAGGGGATACCCGCCCCGGGGCCCATTCTACCTTTCCCATGATGGGGTGGGGGATCATCCGAGCGATCGTGCTTTTTTTGGGCGAAGGCTGTGCCAATGATGCCCACGGTTAAAAGCAATAAGGGGATTAGTTTTTTCATTTGTATGTTTTTTTGCCTTTTGGGCCATATACATACACAGACCTTGGCTGGATCCAAAGGTTTAACGGGTCTTGTTGGCCAACTGTCCGCAGGCCGCATCAATGTCCTTGCCCCGGCTTCGCCGCAGGCGCGCGTTGACACGATGTTTTTCCAGGTATTGCATAAATGCTTGTACTTTTTCCTCTTTTGGCTTTTGAAAATCGGCCTGATCGATCGGGTTGTATTCGATCAGGTTCACAAGATCGGCGGGTACCTGTCGGTAGAGTTTTATCAACTCATCGGCGTCGGCCAGCGAGTCGTTAAAATCTCGAAATAGAATGTATTCAAAGGTGATCTCATTGCCTGTCTTCTGATAAAAATCATTCAAGGCGGCTATTAGCGTCTGGATGTTATTGGTGTCGTTTATGGGCATGATCTCGTTTCGCTTGCGGTCGTTGGCAGCATGCAACGAGAGGGCCAGTTTGAATCGGACGCCGTCTTCTCCGAGCTGACGGATTCCTTTGGCCACGCCGGCCGTGGAAACGGTGATGCGGCGTGGACTCATCGCCAGTCCGTCTGGGGCCGTAATTCGCTCGATGGCTCTCATCACTTGTTTATAATTAAGCAAGGGCTCGCCCATGCCCATGAATACGATGTTGGTCAGTTTGCGTTCATATACTTTTTCGCATTCCTGGTTGATCCAGACCACCTCGTCGTAGATCTTGTCAAATTGTAAGTTTCGTTTTCGGTCCATGTATCCCGTTGCGCAAAATTTGCAGCTCAGCGAACATCCGATCTGAGAGGAAACGCAAGCGGTGAGGCGCGCTTCGGTGGGGATCAATACGCCTTCAACAAAATGGCCGTCCCAGGTCCGGAACCGGAATTTGCGTGTCCCATCTTCTGAGACCTGGATTTGGTCAACTTGCAGGGCCGGCAACGTGAACTGTTCCCCCAATTGTTGACGGAGCTCTTTGCTCAGATTGGTCATGTCGGCAAAATGCATGGCTTTTTTCTGCCAGATCCATTCGTAGAGTTGTTTGGCGCGGAACTTCGGTTGGCCAGCTTCTAGAAAATAAGCCTCGAGTTCGGCCAAGGTGCAGTGTCGAATGTTGTGTCCGGTTGGAAACATAAGTCGCAAAGATAACTCAGCCGCTACCGATTCCCGGGATTACATGATATTTGTAACAAATCTTTCCCATGCGAGCCGTATACGTAGTCGATGCCGTGCGAACCCCCATCGGAAAATTCGGTGGAGCCTTGAGCGCTTGGCGACCCGACGACCTGTTGGCCTATATCCTTCGCGCACTTCTGCACCGCAATGCATCGGTTGATCCGGCCCGCATCGAAGATGTGATCGCCGGGGCAGCCAATCAGTCGGGGGAGGACAACCGCAACGTGGCCCGTATGGCAGCGTTGTTGGCCGGACTGCCCACCAGTGTTCCGGGTACTACCGTCAACCGCCTTTGCGCCTCCGGCTTACAGGCCGTGATGGATGGCGCGCGACAGATCGCCTGCGGCGATGCCGAACTCATCATCGCCTCCGGCGTAGAGAGCATGACCCGTGCGCCGTTTGTGATGCCCAAGGCACCAGCGGCATTTGATCGACAAGCGCAGCTCTTCGACACCACATTAGGCTGGCGCTTCATCAATCCCCAACTCGCCGAAAAATATCCGCCTTTCACCATGGGAGAAACCGCTGAGAACGTGGCGCGGCAGTGGAATGTTTCCCGCGATCAGCAAGATACTTTTGCTTTTTCCTCGCAACAAAAATATTTCGCGGCCAAAGAAGCCGATCGATGGGCCGATGAGATCCAACCCGTAGAGCAGGTCAGTAAAGGAATGGTGAGTTGGTTCACCCACGATGAACATCCGCGGCAGACAACGATCGAAAAATTGGCTTCCCTCCAACCGGCTTTTGTGAAGGATGGTACCGTTACCGCGGGCAATGCTTCAGGCATCAACGACGGATCGGCGGCCCTGCTGCTGGCCAGTGAAGCAGCCCTGAAGGAATTTGGTCTGGAGCCACTTGGACGAATCGTTTCCATGGCCGTTGCTGGAGTCGATCCGGGCATCATGGGAATTGGTCCGGTTCCAGCCACTCAAAAGGCCCTGAAACGAGCCGGTCTTTCGCTGAACGATATTTCCTTGGTTGAACTCAACGAGGCCTTTGCGGCTCAATCGCTGGCCTGCATACACGACTTACAGTTGGATCCCTCGACGGTGAATGTCAATGGAGGCGCGATTGCGCTGGGACATCCACTCGGATGCAGTGGGGTTCGGCTTTCCGCTACCTTGCTGCATGAGATGAGGCGTTCTCATAAACGATACGGGTTGGCGACGATGTGTGTGGGCGTCGGGCAAGGAGCCACGGTGATTTACGAGCGGATGGCATCAAGCGATGCCGTAAAGTAATTTTTTAACCATGCGCCAATTGGTCATCACCGAAAGCCCGGCCAATAAAACAGCCGTTGCCCAAACACTGGGGTGAAGCCAGGAGGATAATTCCGGGCGGTTGAACATGATCACCTGATGAAACAGGTATTGCAATAGCTGGGTGAGTGCCATGGCAACCCCAATCACCAAAAAATAAACAGGAATAAAACGTCGGGCTACTTGCCGGCTAAGCCAATCGGGCCGATACCCGATGGTAAGCAGTAATTGTAAGTTATCCCGGCTGCGGGCTACCATCAATTGCAGATAGAATGAAAAGAGCAGCAGGGCAAGACCCACAACCAACACCCCAAAAACGCCCAACCCGGCGATCACCCCTTGCAAAATCTGCTTGGATCGACCAAAGGCGGTCTTTTCTTTGTTGATGCGATAGTTTTTTCGGGCCAGGAAATTTAAGAGGTCGGCACTGTTTGCGTCCTTGGTTTTGATATAAACGCGGGAGGCATTGGCGGAGGGAAGTCCCTCCAATTCGATATTCGCCCAATCCAAAAAAGATTTGGGAACCAGCAGGGAGTTGATCCGGTCGGAGAAGGCAACGATCTGACCCCGGTAAACCTGTTCTCCTTTTTGTCCCTCGCAACGCAATCCAATGATCACATTCGAAGCGGTCTCCATTGATAAATGCGGCAGTCCATAACTAGGCGCGAACACGTTGTACATCTCCAGAAAATCCGAAGAGAAGATCAACGGCACAATGGGTTGTCCGGGTTTCCAGTCAAATCCCGGTGGAACCGTATCGATAAAATCCGTTTCGAGTGCTTCTAAAAATATATCAGAGGCGAAGGGGATCTGGTCGCCCGCGGTGGCCACAACCTCAAATCGGTTGGAGATCAAGGGGGCAACACCCTGTATGAATGGTTGTTGGCGGAGGATGTCGAGGTCAGTGGGACTGAACCGATTGTCGAGTCCCATGTTGTCATTCGTGATCTGTTTGGTTACGGAGATATAATCGAATCCATTTTTTCGTATGCTGGTTTGTTTGACCAGGGCTTGTATATCGATGAATAATTGCAAGGACAGCAACAGCAGCAAGACACCGATACCTAATCCGATATATGAAAACCAGCGCGAAGAGGACCACTCACCGGTGAGCAGCAGAGGTTTGATGATATGGAAAGCGGGTTGTTTCATGCCTGCAATCGGAGTAGGCGGGTGCGGGGGTAATGCGGTACGATCTCCAGGTCGGACAACAACAAGGCCGCTCCTTGTCGATCTGATTCTTCCAAAATAAGATCCATTGCCTTGCGGGCATTGGCATCGTCGAGGTGACTAAAGGGTTCATCGAGCAGGAGCCAGCGAAAAGGTTGCAGCAGGGCTCGGATGACCGAGGCACGTTGTTGCTCTCCGTACGAACACAGTTTTGCAGGCGTATCGAGCCGATGATCAATACCCAGACGTCTGGCCCATTCGTCGATCAGGGATTCGGGGTGATGATCGGTGAGTTGGCGTTTGATCTCAAAGTTGGCCCGCAGGGTGGGTTCAGTAAACAAGCGCATGTCTTGAAACACGATGGCAAGTTTTTCTCGACGGAGGTCGGCCAACGTATCTGGATTCATCGAGCGCAGGTCAACTTCTTCGTATCGGACGGAACCCACATATTCTTTTCTCAATCCAAATAGAAAATGCGTCAACGATGTTTTTCCGCTGCCCGAGGGCGCTTGGATTTGAATCCGTTCGCCCGGCTCTACTTCGATGCGTTGTAGCCAAACTTCCGATCGTTCACAAGTGGATGGATCGAAGTAGGTGGGTCGTATGCGATCGATCTGAAGCATGCGTTAATGAAAACACCACCGCCGTTGAGGCGGTGGTGTTTTCGATCATTTTCTTTTGGGGGCGGGTACGGGTACGGGTTCGGGTATTGTTTCCCGCTGCTCATTTTCTTGGATCAGCGTGACTATTTTACCGAGGTATTGGTTGAGGGATTGCAGGCTGTTTTTGTTGCTCTCTCCCAGCGTGATCTTTATTTGGTTAGTAGAAGCCCCCTTGCTAAACGTTCCTCCGGTTAAGGTTAATTCTTTCCAGAATGTTTGGGACAATTCCATTGCTTGTTTCCCTAACGGGTCTTCTTCTGCCACTGCCTGGCCACCTTTGAAGAGGGAGGAGAGATTTACGTAGAGTCCGATGGGATGACCTTTAATGCGGTCAATAAAGGCATGATTTGTTTTGGCAGCTGCATATTTATTTACTTGTGTGGAATCGTTGCCGGCCAAAAACCACTTATCTCGGATTTGATAGGGAATCTTCAGGGACTTATCCGTTTCCCCTCCAATCAGGGAGGGCAGCATTGTTTTGAATAGGTCTATCATTTTATCGAACGACTTACGTTCTTTTACTTCTGCTCCGAACAGCAGTTTTCCATCCATTTCGGTAGTGGAGTCTGTGATCACCTCTTTCCCCGATCGTTTGGCTGTCTGGTAAACTTTTTTCACGTTAAAATCACTCAGCGTCAGGAATAAGTTGCCTCCGTTCCCTTTGATGAAGTCGTCGAGGCTAAATCCTGCATTCTGTAAGAACATATTGGCCAAGCCATCAAAACCCAGCAGGGTCAATAATGCTTTCACTCCGGCGGGCGGGTAGTTTATTGCCAGCGCCAGATTCACCTCTCCAGCGGGTATGTTTTGGAGGGAGGTTTCATCGAACGGGGTCATTTTGTATTTTTCATACAAGTCCTCCAGCTGCTGACTCGCATATCCCTTTGTCGATACATCGATCGAACCGTCGTTGAATTGGACGGTTGCGGTCGAGATGTTTCCGTCGATCAGTGCATTCACCTTTGATAAGGAAAGTAGACTACTGTTGAGGGAGTTTCCATACATCTTACCCAGGTTAAACCAGAAATGAACATCCCCCTTGGTATCCATCAGCTCGTCAAACTTGTCGTCTTCACTAAGTTTTTGGCTGGCTTTCAGGTCTTTTATTTCCTGAGCGATCACGAGTAAGTCATTGGCGGTGAAGGCAAATTCTTCCTCGGGCACTTCTTCCATTCCTCCGTCCAATGGATTGGTGGAGGAATTGATCTCTCGGGTCAACTCCGAGGCATCGTTCAGGAGCATGATTTTCTTCTCATCCCATATCAACAAGGAGTTGCCATCAATTATATAAGAGTTGGATCCTTTTTTGTTGATGGTGAATTTTTTACTTGATTTTTTCATCAAGGATTCCAGTTTCGCTGCGTCGGAAAGGTCCCATACCATCGCTTGGTAGGCACCCTTTCCCTTGTTCACAACAAACAACCATCCATCCCCGGCAATGTCTAACCCGGTCTCCGTTGGGTCTTTCAGCAGTTTGTTGGCAAAGGAATCGAATCCACTCTCTGACTGTGCCACTTGAAACCATTTGCTTTGATAAACCGCTGGCCAGGGTAATTTTTCATTGATGTTCTTGCCGTCGATGTGTAAGACCAACGCAGCGTCGAGGGGAATATCGAGATCCTTCTTGGAGGAGCAAGAGGACAACAGGAGCAAGGAAGATAGCAGGCATGCGAGCCCGTACAAGATTTTTCTCATCATATGGTAAGAGTTTAAAATTAAAGCTGGATATTCAAAAATTCAGCGTGGTTGAGCGTTTGTTGAGTGCCTGTCTGAAGGTTTTTAAGTTGAATCGTTTGATTTTGCATCTCCGATTCTCCGAGGATTGCCACGTACAGAAATCCTTTCTTTTCGGCGTATTTAAATTGTTTGTCAAGTTTAACCGGTTCGGGATACATATCGGCTGAAATGCCTTTGTTTCTTAATTCCTGCATTAGGGCGAAGGTAACCGCTGATTCTGTTATACCCAGGTTAAAGAACAGGACCCGAGGCGGTTCGGTTATGTTTATGGGGAACAGGTCAAGCGCCTCCATCACATCATAGATTCTATCGACGCCAAACGAGATGCCTACGCCGGGTATGTTGGGTACGCCGAACAGTCCGGTTAGGTCGTCGTACCGACCGCCGCCTCCAATGCTTCCCATCGAAGCGGAAGCCGGGGCCTTTACTTCGAAGATGAGGCCGGTGTAGTAGTTCAATCCCCGCGCAAGCGTGGGGTCGATCCGAAAAGCAACGGGCTGATCGGACAGGTATCTCATCCACTCCCGCAGAGCAGCCAGACCGGCTCTACCATCTGCGAGATGTCCGAGCAGGGAGTCCAATTGTCTCAGTACGGTTTCTGCATTTCCTTGAACTGACAGATATTGGTGGATTTGTTCGATGGCGGAAGCGGGGAGTTGTTTTTGTTCCAACTCGAGTTTTACTTTTTCCCAACCGATCTTATCAAGTTTATCGATGGCGACGGTGATGGGCAGGAGCCAATCTCGGTTTCCGCAAAGTTCAGCCAAGGCCAGCAGCAGGGAGCGGTGGTTGACCTGCAATTGATATCCAGCTAGTTTCAGTTCGGTAAAAACGTCGTGATACAGACAGGCTAATTCCGCTTCGTACAAGAGTGAGCGACTTCCCACCACGTCGGCATCGCACTGATAAAACTCTCGGTAGCGTCCTTTTTGGGGGCGATCGGCCCGCCAAACCGGTTGGATCTGGTAGCGCTTGAATGGAAAGGTGAGTTGTCCGTGATTCATGGCTACATACCGGGCGAACGGAATCGTTAGGTCGTATTTCAATGCCCGCTCGGTCAGGTCAACGCTGTTTTTTCCTTGGAGAACCGTATCAAATGCGGCGCGCAGTTTCTTTTCCTTATCTGGATGATCCAATCCGTTATTTAGGATCTTAAAAATTAGTTTATCGCCCTCGTCCCCATACTTACCCATCAAGGTCTCCAGGTTCTCGAAGGCCGGCGTTTCCAGTGGTTGGTATCCGTATCGTTGAAAGGCGGAACGGATCGTATCGAGGATATAGCTGCGTTTTCGAACCACATCTGGTCCGAAATCCCGGGTGCCGGCAGGTAAGCAGGGTTTGCTCATGCTTTTTTCAAATGGTTTTGGATGAGGGCGGCACAAACTTGGTCGAGTAATGTGAAGGTGTGATGAAAATCGGCTTCCGTCCCATAATAAGGATCCGGCACATTTTCATTTTGTCCCGGATGAAGTTCATTCAGGAGTAACCTGACCTGTGCCGGGTTAAATCGGTCCCCTAAAATTTTTTCGATTCCGACCAGTACATCCGTGGCCAGCGCAAAGATCAAATCAAAACGGTCCACATCTTCAGGAACAATCTGTCGGGCGCGTTGGGCACTGATGTCGATCCCATTGGCTTTTGCTGCTTTTTGAGAATCGGGATGCGGGGGGGATCCGGCATGATAATTCAGGGTGCCTGCACTGTCTACCGTCCAGTCCAGTCCCGCCGCTTGGATCTGGCGGCGCAGAATCCCCTCGGCCAGCGGGCTGCGGCAAATATTTCCCAGGCATACCATTAAAATGCGCATGAAACAAAGGTACGTTTTCAAGCGGCTCAGGGGAAACCGGTGGACTTGTGCCTTTTTACCGAAATGGCGTCTTTTAGGTGCTTCCCTGATGCACCTTCGCGTATCCGCTCAGAAAATTAACTAATTTGCCCGGCCCAACTTTTACCCCCTGTGTGATATGAATACCAACCGTTCTCGCCCCCCGTTGACGATTCGAAGCGTGATCGATTACCTGATGAGTGCGATCATAGGGTTTGTTGGACTTTTTTTCCTGCTTCGGGGAAAATTCCCTGGACTACCCGTCAATAAGTACTTGGGCGAGCCCGATTCAACAGATTGGCTGTTTGGCGCACTCTGTATCGTGTATTCGATTTGGAGAGGGGTTCGGGCGAGCCGAAAATCTACTGTTTCATGAATTTTAGGGTTCGTTCCTTATGGGTTATAGTATTGTTGGCTGGGCTTCTATCCTGCCAGCAACGTTCAACTGTTCCGGTGCCGACCGATACCCCCGAGCAAGGTTCTATTTGGATCAGTGCTGATGAGAGCTTTCGTCCCGTTGTCGAAGAATTAGTACAGGTATATCAGTCAATACACCCTCAAACTCATATTCAGGTCCAATACAAACCCGAGGCCGATTGTTTCCAAGATTTGTTGGTGGATAGCATTCGGATGGTGATTGTGGCCAGAAGACCTTCCCCAGCGGAAAAAAAATGGCTAACGGATTCAATCGGCGGCTTGAATAAAAGTCGCGCCGTAGCCAGAGATGGGGTGGCCGTGATTGCCCATCCCAGCCAGAAAAAATTAGTTTGGACCAAAAATGAGCTGCGGGAACTGCTCAGCGGAAAAATTAATAATACTTTAATACCGGTTGTAGATGGACTCAAAGCAACCTCCACGGTCCGTTTTCTCATCGATACGTTACTGAAGGGCGAACCCCCTTCTCCCCAATTAATGGCCGCCCGCACCAGTCAAGCTGTAATCGAATACGTCGCCGATCACCCCAATGTAATTGGATTTGTAGGCGTGAGCTGGATCGGTAACCGAGAAGATTCCCTGCAACGGATCTGGCAACCACGCGTAAAAATGCTTCAAGTGGTGAATGATCAGTTCCCTACCTACCATTTTTTGCCTGATCAATTTAACATTCACACCCAGATGTACCCCCTAACCCGCGACATCATCTATCTGCTACGAGAGAAACAGGAGGGGTTGGGAACCGGTTTGGCCAGGTTCATGGAATCGGAGGGGGGGCAGCTTATTTTCAAACGCGCCTATTTGGCACCTTTGTTAAAAGATTTTGACTTCCGACCTGTGCAATTGCGAGAGTAATCAAATCAATATATTTACACCAACAACATTCGACTATGATGCGCTTGATCCTGGCCTTCTTACTGCCTGCTACCTTGATGAGCTCATTTGTATCCGCCCAAACCATCCAGGAAGGGAAGGAACATGTATTCGCCATGCGTACCGCTTCGGCCATTGCCCATTTTGAAAAAATGGTAAAGACAAATCCGGCCGATGCCGAGGCCGTGTATTGGTTGGGTCAATCCTACCTCGAATCCGATGAGTCCTCGGCCCAGCGGTTGGAACAAGCGCGCTCCGTGTATGCCAGCGGACTCCCTGCCACCGGAAATGCTGCTTTGGTTAAAGTAGGGATGGGGCATGTGGAGCTGTTAAGCGGACAAGTGGAAACCGCCCGTCAATATTTCGATGCTTGCCTCGTCGCTACCAAGGATAAGAAGGGAAATAATAACCCCGCCATCGCCTATGCCGTTGGCCGGGCCATCCACGATGCCGAGAAAGCCGATTTTGTGATGGGCGTTACGCTGCTTGAGGCAGCTACGAAGTTTATGGAAGAGGCTAAGCCCCGAATTCCTCAGAGTCCCGAAATGTGGGTATTGCTCGGCAATCTGTATCGAAAAGCATACCCGGGGGAGAGCGGAAATCAGGCATTCACCTGCTACTCCAAAGCACTAGAAATCGACTCCACCTTCGGGGCAGCCTATTTACGTAGATCCCGGATGGCGGAGAAAGCACAGGATTATGAATTGCAAAAAGCCCTGCTCGATCGGGCAGTAGCAAAAAACCCAACCTTTTCGGCTGCCTATTACGACCTATATTACTACTATCTGTATCGCCTGAAGCTAACCGAAGCCGAAGAGCAACTGAATAAATACATCAACAGCAAGCCCGTAAAGGAATTGCAAGATGAGTTTCTCTACGCTCAGCTATGTTGGAAGAAAACCGATTATGATTGTGCGATCAGCAAAACAGAAAAACTGACTGAACAGCAAGGGGTGAAAACAAAACCCAAGGCTTTTCGCTTGTTGGCCGATGCCTATTATCAGCGCGGATTGTTGATGCTCAAGCGCGGTGATAACGGGGCGGCGGCTGGTGATTTCTCCCAGGCAAAGAGAAATAGCGATGAGTTTATGAGTCGCAAAACGACCGACGACTACATTCCCTTTGATCACAAGTTGCGCGCCGATATTCTGTCCAAGACAGGGGGAAATAAACAAGAAATCCTGGATAATTACCTGACCGGGGCATCGCTCGACACGGTTGTCAGCGGGAAATTGGAGTTTCTTAAACAAGGACAAGCCTACTTCAAGGAAAATAAGATTCGGGATATGGAAGCGGCCATCATTGAGCAAATCCTCCTGATTAAGCCCAAACCCACGATCAATGACTATTTTGATCTCACCCTAGCCTATTATTTTTCGAATGGGTACGATCGTTCCCGGGGGACTGCCAAAAAAATGATCGAAAAATTCCCGGAACAGATTTATGGATATGAATGGTCGTTCAACAGCGCCATCGCGGTCGACACGGTAAGAAAAGATAGCATTGCGGTGCCAGATGCCTTACAATTGAATGAGTTTAGTGCCGGCGACACCGTCAAGTTTCGGAAACAATATGTCAGTTCCACGCGCTACTTAGCAGCTTATTACATCAACGATGCGAAAGATAAAGAGAAGGCGCTGGTATATTTCAGGAAATGGTTGGCGGTTGACCCAGCCAATGCGGCTACGATCCAGGGGTATATCGACCAGATCGAGCGGATGGCGCCAACCCCCAAGTCGGGGGGAGGGACAACCCCGACCCGAACCGGTTCCGGGACTTTTCCGCGTCCGGAGGCCCGAAAGCCTTAGCCTCATTTCGATTGGCCGGTTTGGGAATTTTTAACGCTGAAATATTGCGCTTGCCATCGTATTTTTGCGGCCGATTAGCGGCATATGCATCCATATCTTTTGTTTCAAACCGCCGACACCACGGCTTCCTATTTTCCACTTGTTCTGCAAGTGTTGATTGCTGTTGGGTTAGTTGCGTTCCTGATGGCCGCTACACATTGGCTTGGCCCCAAGCGCCGCACCAGTGACAAGCTCCAAAATTTCACCTCCGGCATCGATACCCATGGCGATGCCCGCCAACCCATGGCCATCAAATATTTTTTGACCGCCATTCTCTTTGTGCTGTTCGATGTGGAGGTCATCTTCTTCTATCCCTACGCCGTGAATTTTCGAGAACTGGGGTGGGATGGCTTCTGGGCCGTATTGCTTTTCGTTGGGTTTTTTCTCTGCGGATTCCTCTATATCATCCGCAAAGGAGCCTTGAATTGGGAGGAGTAAATAATACCGATGACGAATCCCGGTTCGTCATCCAAACAATAAAACGGTTGGATCATGTCACGTCCTGTTTCGTATAACCTGGTGCAAAAGCCGCTTGAGTCCGACTTGAGCATGGCCGAGTTGCCCGAAGTACATATGGGAGACGGATTTTTTGCCACTTCCCTCAGTAAAGTCGTGGGACTGGCCCGCAAAAACTCCATCTGGCCCTTGCCCTTCGCTACCTCTTGTTGCGGGATTGAATTCATGGCCACCATGGGTTCACATTACGATCTTTCCCGCTTTGGATCCGAGCGCGTGGGGTTCTCGCCTCGTCAGTGCGATCTGTTGATGGTGATGGGAACCATCGCCAAGAAAATGGGTCCCGTCGTTAAACAAGTCTATCTCCAAATGGCCGAACCCCGCTGGGTGATCGCCGTAGGTGCCTGCGCCAGCAGCGGCGGCATATTCGATACCTACTCTGTCGTGCAAGGCATCGATCAGGTGATCCCGGTAGATGTATATGTGCCGGGCTGCCCGCCCCGCCCCGAAGCCATTATCGATGGCGTGATGCGGATCCAGGACCTGGTCGAAAAAGAAAGCATCCGTCGCCGCGACAGCGATCAATACCGCGCGTTGCTGGAAAGCTACGGAATCCAATAATCCATCCATGACCCTGACCAACGAATACATACAAGCACAACTTCAAGAGAAATTCGGCGAACAAGTCGGATCCTTTGAAACGCCTTATGGAATGCTCACGTTCGAAGCGCCCAAGGACATCAACCTGAAGGTGCTCAACTTCCTGTACGATGAACCCACACTCCAGTTTCGTTTTCTGACCGATCTGACCGCCGTTCATTATCCCGATCAGCCCGGTCGCGAACTGGCCGTGGTGTATCACTTGCATAACCTCTCTGCAAATGTTCGGATCCGGTTCAAGGTGTTCACCAACATCCAAACGCCGGATGTGTATACGGCTACCGGATTATTCGCGGCCGCCAACTGGATGGAACGAGAGACCTATGATTTCTTCGGCGTGAATTTTGTGGGTCACCCCAACCTCAAGCGCATTTTGAATGTGGATGAGATGGATTATTTCCCGCTTCGAAAAGAATATCCGCTGGAAGATCAAACCCGAATTGACAAAGATGACGCGATGTTCGGTCGCGGCTAAAGGATCAATATGAAGGATCAACACATCAAGCTTCCGCAGGGAAGCATCGAAAAGACCACCACCACGCTGAACCTGGGTCCCACCCACCCGGCCACGCACGGCGTGATGCAAAACATCCTGGAACTGGATGGCGAGCGCGTGGTCTCTACCGAACAAACCATCGGCTACATTCACCGCGCCTTCGAAAAACTCGCCGAACGCCGTCCCCTTTACCAGATCACCACCCTCACCGACCGCCTCAATTACTGCTCTTCCCCCATCAACAACATGGGTTGGCACCTGACCTGCGAAAAACTGCTGGGGGTACAAACACCCAAGCGCGTCGATTATCTCCGGGTCATCATCATGGAGCTGGCCCGCATCTCCGACCACCTGATCTGTAACTCGATCGTGGGCGTGGATGCCGGCGCTTACACCGGTTTCCTCTACGTGATGCAATACCGCGAACTCATCTATGAGATCTATGAAGAGGTCTGCGGCGCCCGACTCACCACCAACATGGGTCGCATCGGCGGCTTCGAACGGAATTTCAGCAACACCGCATTCGAGAAGATCGAAAAATTCCTCAAAGAATATCCCGAAGTACTCAAAGAGTTTGAAGACCTGTTTATTCGCAACCGCATTTTCATGGATCGTACGCAGGGCACCGGCGGCATCTCGGCGGAGCGCGCCCTGAATTATGGGTTCACCGGACCCAACCTGCGCGCGGCCGGAGTGGATTACGACCTGCGCGTGCATCAACCGTACAGCAGCTACGAAGATTTTCAATTCAATATTCCGGTGGGCAACACCGGCGACAATTACGACCGCTGGTTGGTTCGCCAACGCGAAATGTGGGAAAGCCTGAGCATCATCGAACAAGCCTATCGAAAAGTACAGGATTTCAAAGGCAAAGACGCAGAGGTCTATCACGCCGATGCACCCGCCTATTACCTGCCCGAGAAAGCCGACGTCTATACGAAGATGGAAGCACTCATCTATCACTTCAAGATTGTGATGGGTGAAACCGAGATCCCAAAAGGAGAAGTGTATCAGGCAGTAGAAGGGGGCAACGGGGAATTGGGATTCTATCTCATCAGCGACGGCGGCCGTACGCCGTACCGGTTGCACTTCCGTCGCCCTTGCTTTGTTTACTACCAAGCCTATGAAGAACTGATCAAAGGATCCATGCTCAGCGATGCGATCATGACCATGAGTAGTTTGAATTTAATCGCCGGAGAATTGGATGCTTGATAAATGAATGAACCCATGCCTGTTCAATTTTCAGATACAACACTCGCCGAAGTAAAAAAACTGGTGGCCCGCTATCCCGATGGGAAGCACAAAAGTGCATTGCTTCCGGTCCTGCACCTGGCGCAAGATGAATTTGGCGGATGGCTGTCGCTCGAAACGCTCGACTACGTGGCTTCCGTCCTGAACCTGTCGCCGATCGAAGTGTATGAAGTGGCCACGTTCTACTCAATGTATAACCTCAAGCCAGTTGGAAAAAATGTATTCGAGGTTTGTCAGACCGGTCCCTGTATGCTGAACGGCAGCGACGAGATCATTGCCTATATCCGGGAAAAATTGGGGATCGGTCCGGGACAGACTACTGCCGACGGACTCTTCACCTTAAAAACAGTGGAATGCCTGGGCGCCTGTGGCTATGCGCCCATGATGCAAATGGGAAAACATTATCGTGAACACCTGACCCGCGAAAAAGTGGATCAGATCATTGCTGAAAGCAGAAAGTAACCGAATGGGAAGAAAATTATTATTGGAAAAAGCGCACGTAGAGAACATCCGTCTCTATGAGGTCTACCGCCGCGAAGGCGGTTACCGCAGCGTGGAAAAGGCACTGAAATCGATGAGTCCCGATCAGGTCACCGATGAAGTGAAGAAAAGCGGCCTGCGCGGAAGAGGCGGAGCCGGCTTCCCCACCGGAATGAAATGGGGCTTTTTGGCAAAACCCGCCGGTGTGCCCCGCTATCTGGTCGTAAATGCCGACGAATCCGAGCCGGGAACCTTCAAGGATCGCTATCTGATGGAATTCATCCCTCATCTACTGATCGAAGGGATGATCACTTCTTCATACGCACTTGGATCCAATAATTCGTACATCTACATCCGCGGAGAATATGCGTGGATCGTTGACATTCTCGAACAAGCCATCGCAGAAGCCCGGCAGCACGGTTGGCTCGGAAAAAATATTTTGGGTAGCGGATTTGATTGTGAGATCCATGTGCAACGCGGTGCCGGTGCTTACATCTGCGGAGAAGAAACTGCCTTGTTGGAGTCACTTGAAGGAAAACGCGGCAATCCGCGGATCAAACCGCCTTTCCCGGCGGTGAAGGGACTGTGGGATTGCCCCACCGTCGTCAACAACGTTGAAACCATTACGGCCGTCGTTCCCATCCTCAACGACGGTGGAGAGGAATATGCCAAGATCGGCATCGGCAAATCGACCGGTACCAAACTTATCTCGGCTTGCGGAAACATCAATAAGCCCGGCGTATATGAGATCGACATGACGATCTCGGTGGAGGAATTTATTTATAGCGACGAGTATTGTGGGGGCATTCCAAACGGACGAAAACTGAAAGCATGCATTCCCGGCGGTTCTTCTGTTCCGATCCTTCCGGCAAATCTTTTATTGAAGACAGCCAAGGGAGAAACCCGCATGATGACCTACGAGAGCTTGGCTGATGGCGGTTTTACCTCCGGCTCTATGATGGGCTCGGGCGGATTCATTGTGCTCGATGACCGTCAGTGCGTGGTTCGGCATACTTACACCTTGGCTCGTTTTTATCGGCACGAGAGTTGCGGGCAATGTTCGCCCTGCCGCGAAGGAACGGGGTGGATGGAAAAGATCCTGTGGAATATTGAAACGGGGAAAGGAAAGATGAGTGACATCGATCTGCTCTGGGATATTCAGCGAAAGATCGAAGGCAATACGATTTGTCCGCTCGGCGATGCAGCCGCTTGGCCCGTTGCCGCGGCGATCCGGCATTTCCGGGATGAATTTGAGTGGCACGTAAATTTTCCGCAGGAAGCACAAACCCGCAATTTCGGGTTGGCGCATTATGCGGATGCGTTGGAACTGACCGTATAAAGAAAGTATTATGGCTGAACAAACCAATAAACCTGCGAACCTGAAAGTCACCATCGATAACATTACCGTCGACGTGGCTCCGGGTACCACGATCCTCCAGGCGGCTCGTCAGATCGGAGGCGATGTAACCCCACCGGCCATGTGCTTTTACAGCAAACTAGAAGGGAGTGGTGGAAAATGCCGGACCTGCTTGGTCGAGGTAGCCGCTGGCTCCGCAGCCGATCCGCGCTCGATGCCTAAGTTGGTGGCTTCTTGTCGCACGCCCATCGCCGATGGCATGGTGGTGAAAAATATCACCAGCGATCGCGTGCAAGAAGCGCGTGCCGGGGTGGTGGAGTTTTTGTTGGTGAATCATCCGTTGGATTGTCCCGTTTGCGACCAAGCCGGGGAATGTCATTTGCAAGATCTCGGCTATGAACACGGAAAGGAAGGAACCCGATATGAGTTTAACCGAAGAACGTTTGAGCCGGAGGATATTGGTCCCTATATCCAGCTCCACATGAACCGATGCATTCTCTGTTATCGGTGTACCTACGTGGCCGATCAGCTAACCGACAACCGGGTGCACGGGGTGTTGGACCGCGGCGATCATGCCAATATCTCTACGCATATCTCCAAGGCGATCGACAATAATTTTTGTGGCAACATGATTGATGTGTGTCCGGTAGGTGCCTTAACCGACAAGACTTTCCGGTTCAAGAACAGGGTTTGGTTTACCAAACCCATGGAAGCGCATCGCGACTGCGATCAGTGTTGCGGAAAAGTAACGATTTGGCAACGCGGAGAGGATGTGCTGCGCGTAACGGCGCGTAAGGACGAATGGGGCGAAGTGCAATCCTTCGACGGTAAACCCGGTTGGATCTGCAACACTTGTCGATTTGAGAAGAAGAAGGCCAGTGATTGGGTGATCGAAGGTCCGACGAAAGTCAATCGTCACTCCGTCATCTCGCAAGGGCATTATGTGGGATTGAAAAAACCCACCGAAACCCTGCCGGCTGTGATGGATGGTCGCGATCCCAAGTTGCTGATGGACATTCACACGGTGAGCGATGTAAACAAGATCGAGCTTAGTGAGTTGCCCGGGCCTGCCACCAGTGAAAACTTTAAAAAATGAGTCTGTACATGCATATGCTTGCAATTGATATTTGGTTCATTTTGGAAAAGGTTGTCCTGATCGCTTCGATCATCGGACTTTCCTTCTTTGTGGCGATGTATACCACATTTGCCGAAAGAAAGGTGGCGGCCTGGTTGCAGGATCGTCGCGGACCGAATCGTGCGGGTCCCTTCGGGATCTTTCAACCCTTGGCCGATGGCGGAAAACTTTTTTTCAAGGAAGAGATCATTCCGATGACGTCGAATCGGTTCTTATTTATACTTGGTCCGGCCCTGGCCATGATCACCGCCCTGATCACCAGCACGGTTATTCCCTGGGGGGCCAGTTATGTTGACGGCACCACACAGATCGCGTTGCAGGTGGCTGATGTGGACATGGGCATTCTGATCGTATTTGGCATCGTGAGCGTGGGCGTTTACGGGATCATGATCGGGGGTTGGTCTTCCAACAACAAATTCTCTTTGCTGGCCGCCATCCGCGGGGCCTCGCAGATGGTGTCGTATGAGTTGCCAATGGGACTTTCCCTGATCGCCGTGCTGTTGATGACCGGATCGCTGAAGATGAGCGAGATCGTATCGCATCAGATCCAGCATGGTTGGCATATTCTGTATCAACCGCTCGGGTTCATTATCTTTTTTGTGTGTGCACTGGCCGAGTGTAACCGAACGCCGTTCGATCTGCCCGAAGCAGAAACCGAATTGAATTTTGGATATCACCAGGAATACTCTTCGATGAAGCTGGGGTTCTATTTGTTTGCGGAGTACATTAATATGTTTATCAGCAGTGCGGTGATGGCTACGTTGTTCTTTGGCGGATACGATATTCCGTTCGTGGACGAATCGGCCTGGGGCTTGTCGCCGCTGCTGTTTTCGCTGATGAGTTTTTCGGTGTTGATGGCCAAGGTGTTGTTCTTTCTGTTCGTATTTATTTGGATTCGGTGGACGATCCCCCGTTTCCGCTACGATCAGTTGATGAACCTGGGTTGGGAAAAATTGATTCCCTTGTCGCTCGTGAACATGTTGATCACGGCGGCGTTGACCTTGTGGTTGAATAAATGAATGTAATCGGTATGGAAACTAGTAGACTCACGGATCGTGCCAAAGCGGTGGATCGTCGTCCGATGACCTTCCTGGAGAGCTTGTATCTCTGGAGCATTGTGAAGGGAATGGCGACTACCCTCAAGCATTTGTTTCGAAAAAAAGCGACGATCGAATACCCCGAGGAGAAGCGTCCGTTTGCTCCCGTGTTTCGGGGGTTGCACGTGCTGAACCGGGATGCTGAGGGCCGCGAGAATTGTACGGCTTGCGGACTTTGTGCCGTGGCTTGCCCCGCCGAAGCCATTACCATGGAGGCGGCCGAACGGTTGCCCAGTGAAGCGCATTTGTATCGGGAGGAGAAATACGCCGCCAAGTACGAGATCAACATGCTGCGTTGTATTTTCTGTGGACTTTGCGAAGAGGCTTGTCCCAAAGACGCGATCTATCTCTCGCAGACGTTTGCACCGGCCAATTATGGCCGAAAAGGGTTTATCTATAAAAAAGAAGAATTGTTGATCCCGCACCCGATCCACCAACAGGAGGAATATGAAAAGGCGTTGGGCGATCGCAAACCGGCTGCTAAATCATAATTGAATGCTATGAATATCACGCCGTATATTTTTTGGTTTCTGTCGGTCATGGCCCTATTCAGTGCCCTGATGATGGTGACCAGTCGCAATCCGGTCTACAGTGTGCTCTGGCTAATCAGCACTTTTTTTGCCATCAGTGGCCATTATATTTTGTTGAACGCCCAATTTTTGGCAGCAGTGAACATCATTGTTTATGCCGGGGCCATCATGGTGTTGTTTTTGTTTGTGATCATGCTCATGAATCTGAATCGGGAGACGGAGCCCCAAAAAAATCGTTGGTTGAAACTGATCGGTGCCTTGGCGGGCGGATGTTTGTTGTTGGTCATGGTGGCCGCCCTCAAAGATGCCGAACTGAGATCTCAGCAAGCCATGGTGGGGACGGGTTCGATCGGACTCATCAAAGTGCTTGGCAAGGAATTGTTTACCCGCTACGTGGTTCCTTTTGAGATCAGCAGTTTGCTTTTCCTGAGTGCCATGGTGGGAGCGGCGGTGATCGGAAAAAAAGAAACCCCGGAAACCTTAAAATCGTAATCCATGCCGATCAATTACTACTTGTTTTTGTCGTTGGCCTTATTCTCGATCGGGATGGTGGGGGTGCTTACGCGGCGCAACGCCATCATCATCTTCATGTGCATTGAGTTGATGCTGAATGCGGTGAATTTGTTGTTGGTGGCATTTTCCAAGATGCATCACCTGAAAAATCTTGCGATCAATCCGATGATTGGGGTCGACGGGCAATTGTTCGTCTTCTTTATCATGGTGGTGGCGGCTGCTGAGGTGAGTGTGGGACTGGCCATTATTGTGATGATGTATCGCAACGTGCATTCGGTCGATATTCAATTCCTCAACCGGCTCAAACATTAAAACCCATCGATGGCCATGCTGTCTTTTCCCCATATTGCCTATTTGATCCCGCTGCTGCCCCTGTTGGGTTTTCTGATCAACGGATTGGGTCGCAACCATCTTTCTCACCGTGCCATTGCCTGGATCTGTTCTGGTGTGATGGCTTTGGCATTTGCGGCCAGCGGGTGGGTCTTTTGGAATCTTCCTGCCGGAGCCCCTACGATCCTTACCGCCTTTGATTTCATACGGGTAGGTGTGCTGAACATTCCTTTTGCTTTTCAGTTGGATGCCCTCTCGGCTTTGTTCCTGCTGATCATTACCGGTATTGGATTTTTGATACATGTATATTCTTCGGCCTATATGCACGAGGAATCGGCCTCGCAATACGGCCGGTATTTCGCGTATCTGAATTTGTTTGTGTTCTCGATGTTGTTGCTGGTGATGGGTGCTAACTTTGTGATCTTGTTCATTGGGTGGGAGGGGGTTGGACTCTGTTCTTATCTTCTGATCGGTTTTTGGTTTCGCAACCCGGCCTATGCGCAAGCGGCCAACAAGGCCTTTGTGATGAATCGGGTGGGGGATCTGGCTTTTCTGATCGCGATCTTTTGGTTGATCGCCCGCACGGGTTCGGTCAATTTTATCGATCTGCCGATGGCGTTGGGGACGGTAGGTCAATCGGCCAAGTTGAGTGCAATGGACATTACCGGCATCACGATCCTTTTATTTATTGGAGCTACGGGAAAGAGTGCGCAGATTCCGCTGTACACCTGGTTGCCCGATGCGATGGCCGGTCCTACACCGGTTTCCGCTCTGATCCACGCGGCTACGATGGTGACGGCGGGTATTTACATGATCGCGCGCAGCAATTTGTTGTATACGGCGGCACCGTTGGTGCTCACGATCGTAGCGGTAATTGGACTGGCCACGGCGCTGTTGGCGGCCACAATCGCGCTTCGTCAGAATGATATTAAAAAGGTGCTGGCGTATTCTACCGTGAGCCAGCTTGGATTCATGTTCCTGGCACTCGGTTCCGGAGCTTATGTGGCGGCGGTATTTCATGTAATGACACATGCTTTTTTCAAAGCCCTCTTGTTTTTGGGTAGTGGTTCAGTAATTCATGCCTTGGGGGGCGAGCAGGATATTCGGAAAATGGGAGGGTTAAAAAAATCCTTGCCTATTACGTATTGGACGTTCCTCATTGGCTGTTTGGCCATTGCGGGAATTTTTCCGTTTAGTGGATTTTTCTCCAAGGATGCGATCTTACTCAGTGCATTTTTGAAGAGTCCTGTTTTCTATGCGATCGCCTTGTTTACAGCGTTGCTGACAGCGTTTTATATGTTCCGGTTGTTCATTCTCACATTCGGTGGTTCTTTTCGTGGAATGGAGGAGCAGCGGCATCACTTGCATGAGAGCCCCTTGGCCATGACCTTGCCCTTGATGCTATTGGCGGTGTTGTCGGTTGTGGTTGGCTGGATCGGCATTCCGGAGGTATTGATGCATGGAGGCGATCGGTTGGCGGAGTTTTTGTCAGCGGTTATCCCGGTTGCAAGCGGACACGAAGTCTCTCACGCGACTGAATATATGTTAATGGGATTGTCGAGCGGATTGGTATTGCTGTCGATCTACGTTGCTTGGTCGCGTTACAAACAATATCGTTCCGAGGAATCCGAAAGTTCACTCACTCGTTTCTTGGATAACAAATGGTATGTGGATGAAGCCTATCAGGCGGCGATCGTTCAACCCTTGCATCGGTTGGCCGGTTGGATCCGCTCTTTCTTTGAGCCTAGGATTTTGGATGGTGCCGTGCAGGGTGTGGGACGTGTTGTTCGTTATCTTTCGCAGCAGATTCGGTTTTTGCAAAGCGGACAAACGGGCAATTATGCCTTGTGGATGGTGATCGGAATCGTGCTTATCCTCAGTATTCAATTCTTTATTCGTAAATAAATTCTTCACGTGTCAAACCGCCAAGCTGTATGATTGCCCTTTTACTTGTCTTGCTCCCGTTGATCGGCGGAGGACTGGTCTTTTTCCTGCCGCGTCCAGCGGCCGTGCGTCCGTTGTCGTTGCTGATGGCTTTGTCCACCCTTTGCGCCGTCGTATTGGGATTAACGCTGTATGCAGGTATCGATTCTTGGTCGTTTGACGCAGAGTGGATTCAACCCCTGGGGGCTCGGTTCACTTTGAAGGGGGATGTGTTGGGAAAGTGGATGAGTATGCTCGCGGCCTTGGGCAGTGTTTTATCTGTTTTGGGTAGTTGGAATACGGATCGGAAGAAGCCGCAACGCTTTTACGGATTGCTGTTGTGGATGCAGGCGGGGATGACGATCGTCTTTTTGTCGGCCGATGCCTTCTTATTTTATTTTGGCTGGGAACTGGCGTTGATTCCGGCGTATTTTCTTAGCTCCATCTGGGGTGGGGAAAGGCGGATCGCGGTTACCATCAAGTTTTTCCTGTATACGTTCGTGGGTTCCGTATTGATGTTGATCGGATTGATCTATTTGCATGGGCTCACGCCGGATGGAAGTTTTCAGTGGCAAGCTTTCCGAAATCTGGAATTGGAAGAGTCAAAGCAAGTCTGGCTATTCTGGCTATTTTTCTTGGCCTTCGCAATCAAGGTGCCTTTGTTCCCTTTTCATACCTGGCAGCCGGACACGTACGAGCAGGTGCCTACGCCGGTTACCTTATTGCTTAGTGGAGTGATGGTGAAGATGGGGGTAGTGGCTATGATCCGTTGGCTGTTGCCCATCTTGGATATTGGCGTATTTATCTGGAGTGATGTACTGATTTGTCTGGCGGTGGTGGGTATACTGTATGCCTCGTTGATCGCCATTCGGCAAGACGATCTGAAGCGTTTGATTGCGTATTCGTCCATTGCCCACATGGGGCTTACGGTGGCCGCGCTTTTTTCGTTAACAGGATTCAGCAACAACAGCAATGTGGTGTTGCAATACCATCTTATCGGATTTCAGGGGGTGATGTTGCAGCTGTTCAGCCACGGGGTAAACATTATGGGAATGTGGCTGCTGGCCGATCGAATTGAGTCGCGCTTTGGGACGCGCAAGCTTTCGGAATTGGGCGGGCTGGCACGTACGGCCCCAACCTTAACGATCTTCTTTGTAGTGATCGCGCTTGCTAACATTGCATTGCCGTTGACCAATGCGTTTCCGGGTGAGTTCTTGCAATTCAATGCCATTTTTCATGCGCAATCGCCCTACCGGATCGTGTTTTTGATCGGGTCGGGACTGGGCGTGATCTTGTCTGCCATCTATACGTTGAACATGATCCGTCGAATTTTTTACGGAGAGACCAACTCGGCGACCGAGAACGGGCTGCGGTTTTCCATCGCCGAAGCCTTGGCGCTTTCAGTTGTGGTTGGATTAATCCTGTTGTTTGGAATCTATCCGCAGGCGGCGCTGGACTTTACAAACGAATATGCTTGGGAATACGTGAAATCGATCGACATCACCCGTTTCCTGACCAAATAAAAAAACACCTATGAATCTGTTACTACTTGCTGCTTTTTGGGGGGTGTTGATGATGTTTTTAAGTGTGCTCGGTATTTCCCGTAGCCGGATCCGGTTGGTGGCTCAATGGGGTATGGGACTTTTATTTTTATCGACGGCAGCCGAGATGCAGGGCTTTGTGCTCTATGACCTGAATGCGCCGGAGATGTTGCGAGTGGATCGGTATGCGCTTGTCCTGCTGGCCATTTTGAGTGGTTGTGGTTTTCTATATTTTCTGTTGTCGGCCACGGACATGGCCAAGGTGGGAAGTGATTATTCCGAGTATTTCGCATTGATCTTTTTTGTCTTTTGCGGATTTGTGCTGGTGTTGTCTTTTACCTCTTTATTGATGTTGTTTCTGGGAATCGAGATCGTAACCATCCCCTTGTATATTCTCACGGGTGCCGATAAGCGAAATCTTAAAAGCAACGAAGCTTCTTTGAAATATTTTTTATTGGGAGCGTTTTCAACGGGGCTGATGCTGATGGGGATCACGATGGTTTATGGCGCCCGAGGCAGTTTTTCCTCGATGGAGTTGGTGGGGGCTTCGGGTATTCCGACTCAATTGTTGTTGGGCGGGTTGTTTTTGATGCTCTTTTCAATGGCCTTTAAGGTGTCGGTGGCACCCTTTCATTTCTGGACTCCGGATGTTTATGACGGTGCACCCACAGTCTTTACTTCATTTATGGCTACGCTGGTCAAGGTAGCCGCCTTCGCCGGTTTTTTCCGTTTGTTTGATCATGCGTTTACCAGCTTAACGCCTGCTTGGCAAGTGTGGGCGGGTGTGCTTTCTGTATGCACACTGATGATCGGTAACATCACGGCGGTTTTTCAGCAAAGTGTAAAAAGACTCCTGGCGTACTCCAGTATTGCGCAAGCAGGATTTATGATGCTGGGAATTTATGGCTTGGGTGGAGTAGCCAAAGAGGGGATGGTATTGTATGCCGCTTCTTATTCGCTGGCTACGATCGGGATTTTTGCCGTGTTGACCCGGATGCAAGATTATACTCTTGAGGGGTTTAACGGCTTGGCCAAGGAGCGGCCCTGGGTGGCGGCGTCATTGACCATCTTTCTGCTATCTCTGGCAGGTATTCCGCTCACGGCTGGCTTTTTGGCCAAGTTTTACATGTTACAGGCGGCGGTTGAGGCCAAGTATGGATTGGCGGTGGTGATTGTTTCTGTTTTGATGGCTGCTGTCAGTGTCTATTATTATTTCCGGATTCTACAGGCCATGTATTTTCGGGAGCGATCCGAAGAAGTTTCTTTTCCCGTTTTCTCCTCGGGATTTGTACGAGTTCTAATGTTACTGGCCGCATTGATTCTTGTTATGGGTGTACAGCCCGGCTGGCTATTGCGTTATCTTTACTTCTAATATGCAAGTAGCTGACATCGTTTCGTTGGCGTTTCGAACCATCCGGGCCAATCGTCTGCGAACGGGGCTTACCGTATCGATCATTGCCTTTGGCATTATGGCGTTGATTGGTGTCATTACGGCCATTCAGGCGATGAACCAAAAATTCAGTGAGAGTTTCTCGTCCATGGGGGCCAATGCTTTTTCGATCCGCTTCAAGGAACGAAATATTCGATTTGGAGGAGGAGGGCAAAGTGATGAGGTAAAGTTGACCCGAAAGGGGGCTCGAAAGGAGAAAGTATCAAACTTGGATAAAATCATTACCCGAGAGCAGGCAGAGGAATTTGTGAAGCGGTTTGATTTTCTGGCTATGAAAAGTCTTTCGGTTTTCGGGAATCGAAATAATCTGGTCTCCCGGGGAACTGCCAAAACCAGTCCCAACGTCACTCTTTTTGGAGGGGATATTCATTACTTGGAACTCAACAATTACAGCTTGATGGTTGGCCGTAATTTGGCTCGGGACGACATCCAATCGGGACAGAATCTTTGTATTCTGGGATATGATGTGGCCGATAAATTATTTCGGGCCGGGGCCGCGACGGCCGTGAATGGGGAGATCCGAATGAATGGAATTCCGTATCGGGTGATCGGGGTACTAGAGAGCAAGGGTTCTAGTTTTGGCTTCAGTCGGGATAACGTCGTCATTGTTTCGTATACCAATCTCGAGCGGGTCTTTCCCTCACAGGCCTCCTATGTGATCGCCGTAAAGGCCAATGAATTGTTGATGGTGAACCCGGCAATGGGGGAGGCAGAGAGCGACTTTCGAGCAGTGCGAAAGCTAACGGCCACGGAGGAGAGTAATTTTGTGTTGGATCGAAGCGATAGCGTGGCAGAAACGGCAATGAATTCCCTTCGATTTCTCACGATTTCGGCCACGGTGATCGGTTTGATCACCCTGATAGGGGCTGCTATTGGACTCATGAACATTATGCTGGTTTCCGTTTCAGAGCGCACTCGGGAGGTGGGGCTGATCAAGGCGATTGGCGGGAAATCCCGTGTGGTGAGCCGCCAATTCCTGACCGAAGCCATCCTGATCAGCCTGATGGGAGCGGGATTTGGCATCCTGCTGGGGGTGGGGGTCGGTAATCTTTTCTCCCTGGTACTGAACACTGGATTTGTGGTGCCCTGGAACTGGGTTGGCTATGGGATAATCATATGCACGGCAGTAGGACTGCTCGCGGGTATATTTCCGGCTTTAAAAGCGGGTCGCCTCAACCCCATTGAAGCCCTGCGATATGAATGATTTGTCCACTTTTTCCCCCCTCCGACCATTAATTTTTTAATCTCCCTATTTGGCTGGTTGAAAAAATATGTATTTTGTCGCTTCCCGATTACCAGGTGGTAATGGGGCTTACAAAAAACAAATATTAAAACAAACGATCATGGCAGATTTGAACAAATCCACTGCGAAGACTGCAACCAAGGCCTCCGTGGCCAAACAAGATGGCAACCTGATTTCCTGGCTGGCTCCCATATTGTGCACCATTGCCGGATATTGCATCTGGCGTTATATCATGGGCGATGCCGATGGGTTTGCTAAACCCGACAAGGAGAGCACCCTTTTTACTTTTTGGCCTGGCCATAAAGATCCGAATGATGCGTTTCACCGTATTTACGAGGGCGGTATCATTGTGCCGTTGCTGATCGGGATGTTCCTGATGGTGGTGGTATTCTCCATCGAGCGCTTTATGACTATTTACCGGGCTTTGGGGAATAGTTCTATTACCAATTTCGTTCGCCAAGTTCAATTCCACCTGGCCAACAAAAATGTGGACGCTGCCATTGCCGAGTGCGACAAGCAACGGGGTTCTGTTGGCAACGTTATGAAAGCCGGATTGCGCCGTTATAAGGAAATGATCTCCGAATCCAATTTGTCTACAGAGCAGAAGGTGATGTCCATTCAAAAAGAAGTGGAAGAAGCTACTGCCCTGGAGCTGCCGATGTTACAGAAAAACCTGGTCTTCTTATCTACCATCACCTCGGTGGGAACCCTCGTGGCCCTGTTGGGTACGGTAATTGGTATGATTCGCTCGTTTGCAGCCCTTGGTTCGGAAGGGGGTGGAGGTAACTCCAGCGACCTGGCGGTGGGTATCTCAGAGGCCCTGTATAATACCGCCTTGGGTATCGGTACCTCGGCCATCGCCCTGATCATGTACAACGTGTTCACCACCAAGATCGACTCCATCACGCATGGCATCGATGAATCTGGCTTTACCCTTACACAAAGTTTTGCCTCTCTTTATAAATAAGAGGTGGCTGAATGTGCAAATGGTAACCTTTTTCATCTCATTTCTTAAATCGTAGAAAATGCCAAGTGTCAAGATAGCCAGGAAGAGTACGGATACGGATATGACCCCGTTTGTGGACATAGCCTTTCTGATACTCACCTTTTTCATTATGGCGACCAAATTCAAACCACCGGACGTTGTAGAAATCAAGACACCCGGATCGGTTCTGTCCCAAAAATTACCCCAGGACAATGCCGTTATGATTTCCTTTGATTCCAGCAGCCGAGTCTTTTTTACCATTTTATCTGAGAAGGACCCGCAGAAATTCACGGACATAATCAATGAAATCAACACCGGCCAAAATCTTGGGCTAACACAAAGCGAGATCGCTAATTTTCGCAATTACTACATGGTTGGTGTACCGCTCTCTGGGCTGAAGCAATTATTAGCCAGAGATGCTAAAGTGGCGGAAAAAGAGCGGCAGCCCGGCATACCGGTTCTGGATTCCACCAATAATCAGTTGGTATGGTGGGTTCGGGCAGCCAAGAATGCCTTCGCAGGCGAAAAGTTGAACTACCTGATCAAAGGGGATGCAAACTCTAAATACCCCGCCTTTGAGGCCATCATAGTAGCCCTGAAGAAAAATGAAGAGTACAAGTACAACTTGATCACCACGAAGGACGGTGGAGAGGTTTCCTTGTATGAAACGAACAAAAGCAACAACAAATAATTCTTAACCTAGAAAAAATCTATCATGGCTAGCATTGATACCGGTGGGGATAGCGGTCAGAAAAAAGGCCCAGGGGTAAAAAAAGCCAAGAAACTTTCCACCCGGGTTGACATGACCCCAATGGTGGATCTGGGCTTTTTGCTGATCACCTTCTTTGTGTTTACCGCAACGATGAATGAACCTACTACGCTCGACCTCAACATGCCCAAAGACATCAAAGACCAAAAAGAACAGACGGAGGTCAAAGAGTCTGGTGTGTTAAGCGTCATGCTCGGCAAGGATGATGTTGTCTATTATTACGAGGGTAAACTCAAGGAGGATGGGAGCAATTTTAAGTCGACCGACTTCAAGGGCATCCGCGATATCATCGTCAACAAGCGCAAGGAAGTGATGGGTCGGTATGTGCGAGACCCCGAGTGCGAGGCAAAAATGGCCAAGGATAAAAAACCTTTGAGTAATTGTGCCGATAAGGATTTTGTTGTGATCATTAAGCCTACAAAAGATGCCACATATAAGAATACCGTGGATATTCTGGATGAAATGACCATCAATCAGGTACGTACCTATGCGATGGTTAAGATTTTTGACCAGGAATATGAATTGATCAAAAAGACGGAAGAGTTCAACAAGGCAGGCATAAAATGATCCCATGTGCAATTGGTCCTGTTCTTGCATCTTCTAACAAAACAATCGTATGGAACTGAATAAAATATTAACAGCTGACATTCTGGATATCATCTTTGAAGGCCGGAATAAAGATTATGGTGCTTACCTCTTGCGGCGCTCTTATGGCAAGCGCATCGGAGTTGCCCTGCTGGCTACACTAGCCGGGGTGGCGCTTCTTTTGGCGATTTTCTTTATCTATAAGGGTGTACGTGGCAATGCCGATACCTTTAAACAAACCGAAATGATCATCCAGGAGGTGAAGCAGGAGGATAAGAAAGAGCCACCCCCGCCGCCCCCGCCGCCGCCACCCAAGCAGGAACCGCCCAAAGTGGAGATGAAGCAGTTTACGCCCCCGATCATCAAAAAAGATGAAGAAGTGGAAAAACCACCTCCTCCGCAGGACGAACTTAAGACGGCAAAGATTGACGTTGATAATCAGGATGGAATCAAAGATGAAGGGATCGTACAACCTGTAATCGATAACGGGGCGCAGATCGTGGAGACCAAAGTAGAGGACGAGAACCAGATCTTTGAAAAAGTAGAGATTGAAGCCTCTTTCCCCGGTGGGGAAGCCAAGTGGCGCCAGTACCTGGAGCGGAACCTCTCCAGCTTCAATCCGGCCGACGAAGGCGCTCCTACCGGAACATACACCACCTACGTGCAGTTTGTGGTGGACAAAGAAGGCAACATCAGCGATGTTAGAGCACTTACCAATCACGGTTACGGAATGGAAGAGGCCGCTATCCGCGTGATCAAGAAAGGTCCCAAATGGAACCCCGCCATCCAAAACCAGCGTCAGGTGAAAGCCTACCGCAAGCAGCCCATCACCTTCCGCGTGGAAGAACAATAAAGACCGCGAACTTCAGTTGAAATCCCCTCCCTGCGAGGGGATTTTTTATTGGGTTACCTTTACCCCATGCAAACCCCTGCCTGGAAAGACACCATCGTGGCCCTGGCCACACCAGCCGGACCAGGGGCCATCGGCATCATTCGCCTCAGCGGCGAAAACGCTTGGCAAATCGCTACAGCGTTGTTTCCCGGAAAGGATCTTCTCCAACAAGCTTCCCATACCCTACACGTGGGTATGCTGTCATACAAAGAACAACCCTTGGACGAAGCCGTGGTTTCCCTGTATAAATCGCCCCGCTCCTATACCGGCGAGGATGTTGTAGAGATCTCCTGCCACGGTTCGGGTTTCATCCTCCAATCGGTGCTCGCTGCCTGCACCCAACTGGGTGCCCGGATGGCCAAACCCGGTGAATTTACCCTACGGGCCTTCCTCAACGGGAAGATGGACCTGGCCCAGGCAGAATCGGTCGCCGATCTCATTACCTCTCAAACACAGGCCGCTCAACGAACGGCACTCCATGCACTCCGGGGGGGATATTCATCTGATCTCAAACAGCTGCGCGAACAACTCATCCAATTCTCCGCTCTGATCGAACTGGAACTGGATTTTTCACAAGAGGATGTCACCTTCGCCGACCGAACCCAACTGCGCCACCTGATCCAAACGCTGAAAAAAGCTACGAATCAGTTGCTGGATTCCTTCCGACTCGGCAATGTGATCAAGCAAGGGGTAAGCGTGGCCATCATCGGAAAACCCAATGCCGGTAAATCAACCCTGCTGAACGCCCTGCTCAACGAGAACCGAGCCATCGTGAGCGATATTCCGGGTACAACGCGTGATACCATCGAAGAGTGCATCCAAATCAAGGGGATCCTCTTTCGCTTCATCGATACTGCTGGCATCCGGGAGAATGCAACCGATGTGATCGAAGCCGCCGGAATCGCCCGCAGCCAGGAAAAGATCCGAAGCGCCGATTGGATCTTATACCTTTTTGATGCGCAAGAAGCATGGAAAGAGATGTTGGGTTGGAAGGAACAGGCCGACCGGGCAGGGTTGAATTATCTTCTGGTCGCAAATAAGATCGATGTGTCGAAGCCGCCGGAAAGATCGGATGTGATCCCAATCTCAGCCTTGCAGCAAGTCGGACTCGATCTTCTAAAAAATACACTTTTTGAAAAAGTAGTTGGGTCTGCCGTATTGCCTGATACGTCTCTGGTCACCAACGCCCGGCACCTCGATGCCCTGCAACGATTGGCCCAATCCTTGATCGACATCGAGCAAGGATTGGATAACCAAATTCCCGGCGACCTACTGGCCCTCGATATCCACCGCGGACTGCAATACCTCGGCGAGATCACCGGAGAGATCACCTCCGAAGACCAACTCGATTATATCTTCAGTAAGTTTTGTATCGGAAAGTGATCACCCTCATCATACCGGCGTGGAAGGAGCAGCTTGATGTCAAACTTCGTAACCTGGAATGGTTGCAATTGCCGGAAAATGGCTTGCAGGTAATTTTTATTTGTTCGGAGTCTGTAGTTGTGCCTCCCGTTTTTGCTGAGCGTGGCATTCGGGTACACTTTTTATTGGAGCAAGAACGAAAAGGAAAAGCAGTTGCCATCAATGCAGCCATGAAGCAGGTGGATACCCCGTTGGTGATCTTTCACGATGCCAATACGGAATTGCAACCAGACTCGATTCTTCATCTGTGTAAAGCTTTTTCCGATCCAACCATCGGGGGAGTGGCCGGAGAGAAACGGGTGCAAACCGACCGGAATCACCCGGGGGCGCTGGAAGGATATTATTGGAAATACGAATCGGCCTGGAAACGCCGGGATGCGAATTTTTATAGCGTGATAGGCGGTGCGGGCGAATTGTTTGCGATTCGGACCGAACTATTTGAACCCTTGCCGGAAGATTGTATTCTGGATGACATGGAATTGTCCTGGCAGGTGATCTCAAAAGGATATCGGATCGCTTATGCCCCTCAGGCCGTTACAACCGAGCCCCCCTCAGAAAGTCTGAAAGTCGAATCCATCAGAAAAATTCGGATCGCAACCGGGGCTTATCAGTTTCTAGATCGCCATTCATTGCTGTCAATATTTCGGGTTTCTTTTCGCTACGGAATTCAATTCCTTTTTCGAAAATGGTTGCGGTGGGTGATCTGGCCCCTGCTAACCTTGTCAATGCCCTTGATCGTTTGGGTTGCTTTATGGTACTTTCCGGAGCCGGAATCAACCCGAAAGTTGGGCATTGTTTTTGGGGGAATCCTGACGATCTCGGTGGCCGGAGGGTTGTTGTCTTTTCTGCGCGTGCGGGTTGGTTGGCTGGGAATTCCGTTCTATTTTCTGTTTATTCAGTATTGTCAAATACGCGGTTGGTTTCGATATCATTTGGGAAACCCCACAGTTTTATGGGAAAAGTCCGACCGCTCCCGCAACACCTTACGCTAAGGGCTTGTTACTTTTGCCAAAAGCCGATCCATCGCCACCGACCATTCCATATTATCCAGTTCTATTGAATTTCTAAAGGGGGTTGGTCCCCTACGGGCCGATCTGTTGAAAAAGGAACTCAACCTGTTTACTTTTTTCGACATGTTGCAGCACTACCCGTATCGGCACATTGATCGCACGCGTTTGCATGCCATCCGGCAATTGGATCCGGCTACGGAGTTTGCACAAGTGTCGGGGCAGGTGATTTCGTTTGAGGTAGTGGGACAAAAATCAGGACGACGGCTCGTAGCGCAGTTGCGCGATAACACCGGACAACTCGAGCTTACCTGGTTTCAGGGATTGAACTGGGTTCAGAAAATGTTGCACGTGGGACGGCCTTGTTTGGTTTACGGAAGAATTAGTTTTTTCAATGGTCGCCCTCAAATGGTTCATCCCGAACTGGAGTGGATCGATCCGAATCAACCCGTAATTCGAAATTTTCTGGAGCCGATCTATTCCACCACCGAAAAACTCAAAGCAAAAGGATTGGGGGGCAAGGCCATCGGTAAACTTACCCGGCAATTATTTGCCCAGATCAGAGAAAAAGATCTGCCGGAGAACTTGCCTGCTTCCATTTTGCAACAACAGGAATTGATCACTCGCTGGTCCGCTTTTCAGCAGATCCATTTTCCGACGGATGCCTCGCACTTCGAAGCTGCGGTTCACCGAATCAAGTTTGAGGAATTGTTTCTGGCGCAGTTGCGGATGAATTTGCTTCGCATCCAACGGCATCAGCATTCAAAAGGAGTTGTATTCGATCGAGTAGGGGATGCATTCAATACGTTTTATAACCAACACCTCCCCTTTGAACTAACCGGTGCACAAAAACGAGTGATCAAGGAGATTCGCACCGATTTGGGCAGCGGACGGCAAATGAATCGACTGCTCCAAGGGGATGTGGGAAGCGGAAAGACCATGGTAGCGGTATTGATCATGTTGCTGGCGATTGATAATGGGTATCAGTCTTGTTTGATGGCCCCTACGGAAATTCTCTCCCGACAACACTACGATACGATTCAGCCGCTGCTGGAGAAAGTGGGGGTGCGGGTGGGACTACTCACCGGTTCCACGAAAGCGGCCGCGCGCAAAAAAATATTGGCGGAGTTGTTATCCGGTGAATTGTCCATTCTCATCGGTACACATGCCCTCATTGAGGAGGCCGTTCAATTTCAGCGGCTGGGATTGGCCATCATCGATGAGCAGCATCGTTTTGGAGTTGCCCAGCGGGCACAGTTGCAAAAGAAGGCAGCAATTCCGCCGCATGTGTTGGTGATGACCGCTACGCCGATTCCACGCACATTGGCGATGACGGCTTATGGCGATCTGGATTATTCAGTGATCGATGAGATGCCGCCGGGACGCAAACCCGTTAAGACCGTTCATCGATATGAGAACCGAAGGATTCAGGTGATGGAGTTTGTTCGCTGTGAAATAGATAAAGGCCGACAGGTGTATATCATCTTTCCCTTGATCGAGGAAAGTGCCAAGCTCGATTATGAAAATTTGATGAAGGGGTACGAGCAAGTAAAATCCTGGTTGCCGGAACCCCGGTATTGGATCAGCATGGTGCATGGAAAACAGCCTGCCGATGTAAAAGAGACCAACATGCGTCGGTTTGTCGAGGGCGACACGCAGATCATGGTATCGACTACGGTGATCGAAGTGGGGGTGAATGTTCCCAATGCTTCGGTAATGGTGATCGAGAGCTCGGAGAAGTTCGGGCTCTCGCAATTGCATCAGCTCCGCGGTCGGGTTGGACGGGGAGCAGAACAGAGTTATTGCATCTTGATGACTGGCTCTGCTTTGGGAGCAGATGCACGCGAACGACTGGCGATCATGACCGCCACCAATAACGGATTTGAGATTGCTGAAAAAGACCTTGCTCTACGAGGACCCGGCGATATTGAAGGAACCCGTCAGAGCGGGGCCCTGAATTTAAAATTGGCCAGTCTGATACAAGACAGAGACTTGCTGCTATTGGCTCAATCGGCTGCCCAGCAACTGGCTGAGCAGGATTCGGAATTGACGGCTCCGGAAAACCAGTCCCTTCGGCAATACCTGCAGCAGCGGGTGGGGCCGATCCGGTGGAGCCGCATTGCCTAGCCTGATGCGCATCAAGCCCGGCTTAACAGATTCTTACCAACTTTATCCGGTTTTTTTCGTTTAATTTATAACCAGATGCTCTTAGTTTTTTACCTATTAGGAATCTTGCTGCTCGCCCCAACCCTCGGGGTGTCGCAACCTGCTATTCCCTTCATTGAAAACAAAGGACAATGGAATGAGCAGGTACTCTATCGGGGCGAAGTGAGCAATGGCTATGTGTATCTGCGTAATGGGGGCATTACCATCCTGCAGCACAACCCCAGCGACCTGAATCAATTGGCCGAGCGCAAACACGGCATCGATGCGCAAGGCCGATCGATCCAACCCAATACCCCCTTTACCATTCGGTCGCATGCCTGGCATGTTGATTTTGTAGGTGCCAATGAAAAGGCTCTGGTGCAGGCCGAAAAAACACTGGCGGGGGTGTCTAACTATTTTATCGGCAACGATCCTTCCAAATGGGCAGGCGGATGCCAAAGCTTTCAGGCAGTCAACATAACCAATCTCTATCCCAACATCGATCTCCGCTATTACACGGATCGCGGTATGTTGAAGTATGATCTGGTCGTACACCCGGGTGGCAACCCGGAGCAGATCGAGTTGTTGTATCGAGGGGTAGACGGACTTTCCTTGAAAGACCGGGAGCTGGTCATTCAAACGTCCTTAGGGGAACTGCGGGAGGGCTCCCCCTATACGTATCAGGCGGGTGTGGATGGAAGACAGACCATACGCTCTGCCTATCAACTAAAAGGCGAACGCGTGCGTTTTCAGATCAAGTCATACGACCGCACCAAGCCACTGATCATCGATCCCTCTATTGTTTTTTGTTCGTTCACCGGTAGCTCGAACGACAACTGGGGATTTACGGCCACCTACGGACCGGATGGGAGTTTTTTTGGCGGCGGAATAGTTTTTGAGACGGGTGGAAGTTTTCCGACTTCCCCCGGTGCTTTTCAGACAACCTATTTGAGCAGCCCTTTCGAGATGTGCATCATGAAACTCACGCCCAATGGGTCGAATCGAGTGTATGCCACGTATATTGGAGGAAGCGGGGAAGACCAACCACATAGCTTGGTGGTTGACCCGCAGGGTAATTTATTCTTGACCGGACGAACAAATTCAGCCAATTATCCGGTGGTCAATAACGGCTCATTGGCTGGAAGCGGTTTTGATATAGTGATTACTAAACTCAATGCAGCCGGATCGGCTCTATTGGGTTCCAGAAGAATCGGAGGATCGGGGGATGACGGTGTTAACATTACCACTGCTCGAGGCAGCAGCACTTCCTTGCAGCGAAATTATGGCGATGATGGTCGCAGTGAGATCATCTTAGATGGAGCAGGTAACGCCTATGTGGCCTCTTGTACCCAATCAAATAATTTTCCGGTTACTTCCGGATGTTTTCAAAGCAGTTTTGGCGGCAGCACACAGGATGGTGTGGTGATGAAATGGTCCTCAAACCTCTCTACCCTCCAATTTGCCAGTTATATCGGTGGCAACGGCAACGACGCGGCGTATGTGCTATCGCTGAATCCGTTGAACAATAACATCTATGTGGCAGGAGGTACCCAAAGTACAAATCTGCTTCCGGGTACGCAGACCGGTACGGTGGGATCAAGTCTAAGCGGCACCACTGACGGATTTGTGGCCATCATCAACAACGCAGGAAGTTCCGTAATTAAGAGCGCTTATATTGGCACTTCCGGTATTGATCAGGTTTTTGGCGTGCAATTTGATGCAAGGGGGTTTCCGTATCTGATGGGACAAACCACTGGCAACTGGCCGATTCAGAACGCACTGTTTAACAATCCGACCGGAAAACAATTCATCGTAAAATTACAACCCGATCTATCGGCCTATGTCTATTCTACTGCTTTTGGGTCGGGAGCGGCCACGCCGAATATTTCTCCAATCGCTTTTCTGGTGGATCGCTGCGAAAATGTTTATATCTCCGGATGGGGCGGGTTCTTTGTAAATACAAATGGGTACAACAGTGCCGGCACCAATGGGTTGCCGGTAACCGCCAATGCGTTCAAGACTACTACGGATGGTCGAGACCTGTATTTCATCGTCATCAAACGAAATGCGGAGGCATTGCTCTTTGCCAGTTTCTTCGGAGAAAACAACCGTGCCGGCGAGGGGTGTGATCACGTAGATGGCGGAACCAGTCGCTTTGATAAAGAAGGCATAATCTATCAGGCCATCTGTGGAAATTGCAAGGCCTTAAGTACACCGCCCTTGCCAACCTATCCCACCACGGTCGGCGCCTGGTCTACCACCAATAATGCCACCGGGGGCGGGCAGTGTAATCTCACCATGCTCAAGATTGATATGAACCTTGCCGGGATTCGGGCCTCCGTGCAGTCCAGCATCAATGGTGTACCCCGTGACACGGCCGGTTGCGTACCGCTTACGGTCGATTTTCGGGATACCATCGCCAATGGAGTAACCTATGAGTGGAATTTCGGGGATGGATCTGCGCAAGTCATTACCAATTCACCTACAACTTCTCATCAGTATCAAACTGCCGGCATTTACAACGTCATGCTGGTTGCTGTAGATTCTTCCAGTTGCAACATTCGGGATACGGCCCGCATGCAGATCCGGGTCAGCGATCTCAAAGTCTCCGTCGGATTCCTTCCCAATAAATTACCGCCCTGCGGACAGTTCAATTATCGATTCGACAACACTTCCATTCCGCCTGCGCCTCGGCCATTTACGGGACAATCATTCATCTGGGATTTTGGGGATGGTTCTCCTTGGGTGCAAACCGGCGCCGCTCCGGTTACGCATACCTTTCCTGCTCCGGGCACTTATAATGTCAAGTTGCTACTCGTGGACACCATTTATTGCAATGCCCCCGATTCGATTGTCATTCCCGTGAGTGTAGCCACGAATGTGCGAGCAGCCTTTACTACGCCCATAGAGGGCTGTCGTCCCTATCAAGCCGTGTTTACGGATAATTCGGTATCGGGACAAACTTACCAGTGGAGTTTTGGCGATGGCGGCACTTCCACCTTGCCAAGTCCCACTCACCTCTACAACAACCCCGGAATCTACAACGTCATGTTGGTGGTAACAAACCCAAACACCTGCAATCTTACCGATACGGCCCGTTTCACCATTCGGGTGCTGGATGCCCCTACTGCGGCTTTTGCATTTAGTCCGGTTCAGTCCAACACCCCCACTACCTTTACCAACAATTCCAGTGCCGATGCCGTGCGTTTCCGATGGAATTTTGGGGACGGGGATTCGTTGCTCACAACTACCCGTGCACCCATTACGCATCAGTACCGGGCCACCGGTCAGTTCCAGGCCTGTTTAACGGCATTCAATTCGCTGGGTTGCCCGCGTCAAGTTTGTCAGACCGTGGATGCTCGGGTAGTACCGGCCCTTGACGTGCCCAATGCGTTCACTCCCCTGAGAGGAGATGCCAACAGCGTATTGTATGTAAGAGGGTATGGCATTTCTCAACTCAAATTCACGATCTGGAATCGATGGGGCCAGAAAGTATTTGAGACCAACGATCAAAATATTGGCTGGGATGGAACATTTAAGGGAGTGATGCAGCCGATGGACGTGTACATGTACACCCTGAGTGCTACTTTCTTCGACGGCGTAGAGGTCAACAAAAAAGGCGATATAACCCTGATCCGATGAACAAAAGGTTACGAGTTGGATGGATGGCTTGGATCTTGCTGATGGCATTGCAATCATCGGCACAGGACCTTCATTTTTCTCAATTCATGAATAGTCCCCTGCTCACCAATCCCGCCAATGCCGGTTTCATTCCTGATGGCGATTATCGGGTAGGTGCCAATTACCGCAATCAGTGGGCCTCCGTGTCGGCTTTCCCTTACAAAACCATGAGTGTTTTTGGCGACATGCAGGTTATGCCCGATCCGGATGCCAACGGATGGATCGGTCTGGGTGGATTGCTTCTGCGAGACGTTGCCGGCAGCAGTGTACTTACTTCCACCAAGGCTTATGGCGCGATCGCCTATCACCAAATGCTGGGTGTGGGCAGTTTGCTGAGCCTGGGGTTCAATGTGGGTTGGTCGAATAAGCAGATCAATACGCAGGGGCTGACGTTTCCCAGTCAGTGGAACGGACAATTTTTTGATGTTCATCAATCGGGAGCCCCGGTGTTAATGACCAATCAGTCGAATTACCTCGATCTGCAAACCGGCTTGAACTATGCCTATTTCCCCAACGAGCGGGTATGGCTTAACGGAGGGGTGTCTTTGATGCATGTGAATCGTCCCCGTGAGAGTTTTTTTGCCTCCACCGATTCGACCGACAACCGGTTGAGTATGCGCTACAATGGATTTTTCAACAGTAGTTTTAAGTTGAACGATCGGTTGATTTTGAGTCCGGCTGCTTACTACACCTTGCAGGCGAAATCATCGCAGCTCATGGGCAGTTTAATGGCCCGGTATAATGCCAGTGGCGACGGTACCACGGAGCTTTTGGTGGGATTGTCTTATCGGCACCGGGAATCACTGATTCCGATGGTGGGCCTGGGTCTGAATGAGCTGGTCTTCACGTTTTCATACGACGCAACCCTTTCTTCACTGAATGCATTTAACGGGGCACGCGGAGCCTTTGAGTTGTCGCTGATTAAGCAAGGCCGTCGCGACCGCTACCGGGGCAACGGACGCGAATCGATGTGCCCCACTTTCCGTTTTTGATTGCTTTTGGGGTTTTCTCCGGAATGCCGACTTTTGTGCGGCTTACGGGCTATTCTTATTATGACCTATCACCCTGTCACCGAAAAGGATCTGGATTTTTTTCGATCCGCTCTAGGAGCGGAATTCGTGTTGGTGGACGAGGCAACGCGTGAGCAGTATGGACGCGACGAGACGGAAAACCTGCTTTTTCCGCCGGAAGTGGTGTTAAGGCCTGCTACGACAGCCGAAGTGCAATCCATTCTGAAGCATTGTAACGCGCAACAGATTCCAGTAACACCCCGGGGGGCGGGTACGGGACTAAGTGGAGGAGCCCTGCCGCATCGAGGCGGTGTATCCTTATCGCTAGAACGCTTCAATAAGATCCTGGAGATCGACGAAAGAAATTTACAGGTAACCGTTGAGCCCGGCGTTATTACCGAGGTTCTTCAAAATGCGGTAAAAGAAAAAGGACTTTTTTATCCCCCGGATCCCAGCAGCCGGGGTTCGTGTTTTATCGGAGGCAATATTGCGGAGAATAGTGGCGGACCGAAAGCGGTGAAATACGGAGTCGTAAAAGATTATGTCTTGAATTTGGAAGTGGTGCTGGCCAATGGCAAATTGATGTGGACCGGATCCAATGTATTGAAAAATTCAACCGGATACAACCTGACCCAACTAATGGTGGGCAGTGAGGGAACGCTGGGGATTGTTACCAAGATCGTTTTAAAACTTATTCCATTCCCGAAATACGATCTGTTGATGTTGGTGCCTTTCCGGAACCTCGAACAAGCGGGAGAGGCAGTGAGTGCGATCTTTCGTGCGGGTTTTGTGCCCAGTGCGATGGAATTGATGGAGATCAATGCGCTTCGGATCGTTAGTCAATTGATTCCCGATGCGGTGGTTCCGCTGACGGATGATACGGCTGCGCACCTGATCATTGAGGTCGATGGAAACAACCTCGACGTATTGATGCAGGAGATGGAACGGATCGGAGAGCTTTTGACGCAATATGACATAGGTGAAATTTATTTTGCCGACGATGCCCAGCAAAAAGCGGCCCTGTGGAGGTTGCGCCGTCGGGTAGCCGAGGCGGTCAAATTGGTCGGTTACACGATCGAGGAGGATACGGTGGTGCCCCGAGCGGAGCTACCGGCCTTGATCCGCGGCGTGAAGGCACTTGGGGCACAGTATGGTTTTGAGGTAGTATGCTATGGTCACGCTGGAGATGGCAACTTGCACATCCGGATCAAGTATCCGGGCGTTCCGAACAGCTATGGACACGAGGGCGTGAAAGCCATCCTGCGCGAACTCTTCCGGCTGGTCCATCAACTGGGCGGTACCATCAGTGGAGAACATGGGATCGGACTAATCCAAAAGGATTTTATGGACATTGTCTTTTCTCCCGTTAATCTGGAGCTTATGCGATCGGTCAAACATGCATTCGATCCGCATCAGATCCTCAACCCCGGAAAGATTCTGCCTGCGGCCCATTCATAAATGATTTTTTCATGAAACGGATTTTCTTCCTCTGCCTCTTTGGTTTGGTTCTTTTTACCGGTCCGCTTCTCGCCCAAAAAGACGGTGAAAAGGAAAAGACCCCCTTTCGCGAAAATTTATTCACGGGAGGCAGTCTGGCTTTTTCTTTTTTTGGCAATACTTTTTTGATCGGAGGGTCACCGGTGTTTGGGTATAGCCTGACCAATTGGCTGGATCTTGGGGTGGTGGCCAACTATACGTATTCGAGTTACCGCGATTACAATGGAGTATTCAACGACAAACTTCGTCAGACGACCTTGGGCGGCGGGGGATTTGGACGGATCTACCCAACCCGATTTCTTTTTTTACAGGCACAGGTTGAACGCAATACCATTCGACAAAAATATATTCCCGCAGGAGGAGGTGCCATCGATGAAATTTCTGTGGCTTCTTCCAGCACGTTGATCGGCGGCGGGTATACGTCCGGGCGAAGGGGTAGGGGAGGCGCTCCCTTTTATTACCTGGCTGTTCTGTGGGATGTAGGGGGTGATTTGAATTCTCCCTATACAGATGCCTATGGCCGTTCCATACCGATCGTGCGGGGCGGGTTGCAGATACCTTTGTTTCAGGGTCGTTCTGGCCGCTGATTCAGCCAATCACTTATATCCTGCGGCGTTTTCATCACGTGTAATTTCTCGTAGGCGCCTTCGTAAAGAAATCCGCTTTCTTTCAAGTGTGCCAGGTGCAACAGTAAGGGGTCGTAAAATCCGCTGGTATTCAATACCAGGATCTCTTTATCGTGTATGGTAAGTTGATTCCAGGTCAGCACTTCAAACAATTCATCGAGGGTACCAAATCCGCCTGGGAGAATGATCGCGGCGTCGCACCGGCTATAGATCATTTGTTTGCGTCGGTGCATGTCGTCGCACACGATCAGTTCCGTCAGGTGACGGTGCGCCACTTCCCATTCAACAAGCAACTTGGGAATAATGCCTACGACCTTTCCTCCGTTGTTCAGCGCGGCATCTGCAACAGATCCCATCAGTCCGGCACTGCCTCCGCCGTATACGATCGTGATGTTCTGCGCGGCGAGTACGGCACCGAGTGTACCCGCGGCTTCGGCATATTGGGGTAGGTTTCCATTTTTGGAGCCACAGAATACAGCCACCGATCCGATTCTCATGGCCATAAAGTAGTGGTTTTTTGGCTACCTTCAAACTTTCATACGCATGACACCCATCATCCTATTTTCTTTCGTCATTGGCTACTTTCTGCTGTTGCTGGGCGTAGCCTGGTATACCTCCCGCAATGCCGACAATGAATCTTTTTTCATCGGCAACCGAAACAGCAATTGGGTATTGGTGGCTTTTGGGATGATCGGGACTTCCCTCTCGGGGGTCACTTTTGTCAGTGTCCCGGGCGACGTAGGCAAGGGGAACTTTCATTATTTCCAGTTGGTGCTGGGATATTTGCTGGGCTACATCGTGGTGGCCTTTGTGTTGTTGCCGCTGTATTACCGGTTGAACCTGACCAGTATCTATACGTATTTGTCGCAGCGGTTTGGTCGACGGGCGCACAAAACGGGCGCCTCTTATTTCTTGTTGTCGCGTACCGTGGGCGCCACGGCCCGTCTGTATTTAGTAGTGAATATCCTGCAGCTTTTTATTTTGGATCGGTTGGGGGTGCCTTTTTGGTTGACCGCATTGGTCATCCTCGTTCTGATCATGCTATACACCATTGAAGGGGGCGTGAAGACCATTGTATTTACGGATACGCTGCAGACTTCCGGAATGCTAATTGGATTGATTGTTTGTTTGATCGTGCTGTTTCAGACCATGGATCTCGACCTGGCTTCGGCCTGGTCGCGCTTGGGCGAGAAGGGGTATACCAAGATTTTTAACTGGGACATTCAGCAGCCGGGCTATTTCTGGAAGCAATTTTTGGGTGGGATGTTCATAACGATCACAATGACTGGTCTCGATCAGGAAATGATGCAAAAAAACATCAGCGTCCGAACCCTGGGAGCTTCCCAGAAGAATATGATGACGATGAGCAGCATCCTGGTATTGGTGAATCTTTTGTTTCTGATCCTGGGAGGGGTCCTCTATCTCTACGCCGCGCAGCATCCGGTATTGCTCAATGGGGTACCGGCCAGTGGCGACGATCTGTTTCCGGCCTTGGCATTGGGAGAAACCTTCTCAGGAACCATTGGGGTGATCTTTATTATTGCGTTGATCTCGGCGCTGTTTCCGAGTGTGGACGGTGCCATTACTTCCCTGACCTCCAGTTTTTGCCTCGATCTTCTGGGTTTTCGGGAATCGGCCCGCAGCGAGTCGGAGAAAAAAAGGATCCGCTTATGGGTACATGTTTCGTTTGCTGTTTTGTTCTTCTGTATGGTGATGCTTTTCAAAGCGATCAACGACAAGTCCATCATACAGTTCATCATCAAGTTTGCCGGCATAACATACGGACCGTTATTGGGATTGTTTGCTTTCGGGATGTTATCCAAACGAAGTTTGGGTGACCGCTGGGTTCCCTGGGTGGCCTCGTTGGGGCCGTTGCTGGCATTTGTGTTGGACTTGCTCTCCAACCCGAGTTACTATGAAGGAAAATTACATGTGCAGTTGGGATTGAACGATCTCTCTGCCGTCCTTTTTCAGGGGTACAAGATCGGTCCGGAATTGATCCTGATCAATGGCCTACTGACGGGTTTGGGGCTGTGGGCCATTTCTAAAAAGAAATCCTGACCGGTCTTATGGATAGTTTGTATTCAGAAGCGATGCAAGCGTTTATGGATCGGTGGGTGAGTCCGGTTCCAACCTTGCTCAGTGAGCTGGAAGCATTTACGCGTCAGCACCATCCCGAGGCCCACATGATCAGTGGCGCACAGCAGGGGCAGTTTCTTACAATGATCAGCCAGATGATCCGTCCGCGTCACATTTTGGAGATCGGCACGTTTACCGGCTATAGTGCTCTTTGTTTGAGCAGTGGGTTAACGGACGAGGGGCTTTTATATACCATTGAGCAGCGCGAATCGGACGCCGATATAGCCCAGCGCTTCTTCGATCGTTCTTCTAGAGGTCACCAGATCCGTTTATTGCGGGGGGATGCAACGAACTGGTTGCCTACTTTATCGGAAAGCTGGGACCTGGTTTTTATCGATGCGGACAAAACGGCCTATGTTGAATATTTTAACAAGGTGCTTCCGCAGGTTCGGACAAACGGGTTTATCTTAGCTGACAATCTCTTCTTTCACGGACAGGTACTTGCGCAACCTCTAAAGGGTAAAAATGCCAAAGCGATTTGGGCCTTTGCCGAGGCGGTTCGGGATTCGGAAGAGGTGGAGCAGGTGCCTATTCCTTTGAGGGACGGGTTAATGTTAATCCGAAAAAAATGAATCCGCCAAAAGCTATTCTTATTACGCTCCTTTGGGTTTGTTCCTGGTTGCGTCAGGATGTTTGTGCACAATCGACAGAGAAGCTGAGTCAAAAAGTATTGGACTACCTTGATCGCTATCACGTACTGGCTGTGGACGAGATGCGTCGCTCGGGTGTTCCGGCTTCCATAACATTGGCACAGGGCATATGTGAATCGGCTGCCGGATCAAGCCGACTTGCGCTGGAGGGAAACAATCATTTTGGCATTAAATGCAAGAAGGAGTGGACGGGGCCCACGATCACCCACACGGATGATTTTCCCAATGAGTGTTTTCGTAAGTACGCTTCGGCTGAGGAGTCTTATAGAGATCACTCCGAATTTCTGCGGACGCGGCCGCACTACGCATTTCTTTTTACGTTGGATCCCTTGGATTACAAAGGCTGGGCATATGGGTTGAAGCGAGCCGGGTATGCGACGTCCCCCACCTATCCCGAGTCTTTGCTTCGGGTCATTGAACTGTATCAATTGCATCAATACGATCGGGCAGCAACAGCTGCTTCTTCCACTCCCGCCGGATCGGTAAATCAATTTCCATGAGTCGCATACGGTTATTGGATAAAGAATTTGAAGTTTATTTAGATGCCCGCACCATTCAACAACGGGTTCAGGAATTAGCCATTCAAATAAGTGCCGATTATATGGGTACGCGGCCCTTGTTCCTCTCCATACTAAATGGTTCCTTTTTGTTCACGGCCGACTTGGTTCGGCATCTTACCATTGATCCGGAAATATCTTTTATTAAACTTGCTTCCTATAAGGGTATGCGCTCTACCGGACGTTATACCACCGCAATCGGGTTGGATGTGGATCTATTGGGCCGGGATGTGATCTTGCTGGAAGACATCGTGGATACGGGAAATACATTGTTTCAGTTCCTTCCACATCTACAACAGCAGCAGCCCCGCTCGGTTCGTATTGCCACTCTGTTGCATAAGCCTGAGGCCACACAGCACCCTTTGACGTTGGATTACCTGGGTTTTTCCATTCCCAACAAGTTTGTCGTGGGGTACGGGTTGGATTATGATGGGTGGGGTAGGCAATACGACTCGATCTACCAGTTAGTAACCGAGTGATCATTTAAGATATTTTTTGTATCTTCTGACGGTGTTTCGATCGATGCTCCTATTCTTTTGGGTATTTGGGGTGGGCCAACTGTTCGCCCAGCCTTTTTATTTCCGGGGGGTGATCAAGGACGACCAGCAGAATATTCTGCCGAATGTATCCATCACTCAACTCTCTACGGGTTCTTTCTTTCGGTCGAGTGAATTCGGCACTTTCGAGATCGTATCGAGTTTTCCCGTTGATTCTTTTCAGTTCTTTTTGGATGGTTTTATACCGATGGTAGCCAAATGGGAACCCGTCAATTATGTTCAGGTTACTTTAAAACGCCCTGTCGATTTACGTCCCAACTATTCTTTATCCTCTCTTACATTGGGCTGGAATCGGCAGGAATCGCGTAACTGGTTGACCGGGAATGAGACCTATGCCGATTTGCTGGAGAACCGATACGTGCCGGCCGGTTTATATCCTCGAACCGGGCTGTCGTTGAATATCGACCGAGCGTCCTACAGCAATATTCGTCGATTCATTCGCCAGCGCACCCCCGTTCCCGCCGATGCCGTCCGATTAGAGGAGATGTTGAATTATTTTAATCTGGGCTATGCGCAACCTGATTCCGGAAAAGTATTTAGGCTGTTAACGCGCATGACGGATTGCCCTTGGGACAGTAAGAGCCGATTGCTGTTCATCCAATCAAATGCGCAGCAATTGGATCTCGATACGTTGCCCCCGGCCCATTTTACCTTTCTCATCGATGTCTCTGCCTCCATGGAAACGCCGAACCGGTTGCCCTTGTTGCAATCGGCTTTTCGGTTGCTCGTACATCATCTACGGGATAAAGATTCCGTAGCCATCGTGACGTATGGGGGCGTGACGAACATTCTCTTGAATACCCTATCGGGTTGTGAGAAAGATTCCATTCGTCGGGTGATCGACTCGTTGGTGGCTGGCGGGGCTACGCCGGGGGAGTCGGGTGTGAAATTAGCATACTCGGTTGCACGTCGACATTTTATAGCGGGCGGCAATAACCGTGTAATCTTGGCCACCGACGGTGACTTTAATGTAGGAATGAAAACCGAAGAGGAATTGGAGGAGTTGATCGAGCGAGAGAGTAAACGAGGCATCTACCTGACTTGCCTGGGTGTAGGCATGGGAAATTACAAAGACTCCAAAATCCAAACCTTGGCCAAGCGGGGAAATGGAAATTTTGCGTACTTGGACGGTTTCCAGGAGGCGGAGAAGGTGTTATTTAAGGAATTTGCCCAAACCTTGTATTCCGTGGCGGATGAAGCGACGCTGAGTGTTCGATTCAATCCCCAACGGGTACAGGAATATCGGTTGATCGGATACGATAATAAAATGGGGGCCTTACGGGATTCATCTGCGCGGTTATTAGGAGGAGAGATTGGCTCGGCCCAATCGGCTTGGACGATCTTTGAGTTACGAATGAAGGCGGGGGAAATTGCATCGGATTCATTGGCTTCGATTCGATTGGATTATCGTTTGCCTCGCGATACGAGTTGGTTTTATCAAGAAGAAACCATTCGGCCCTCGTGGGAGTCGCTTTCCTCCATTGATACTACGTACCGGTTCGCGGCAGCCCTGGTCTGGTTTGGGTCATTGTTGCGTCAATCCGGTTATGTGCCCGAAAAGACTTGGGAAGGGTTGTTGCGCTATTTGCCGGGTTCCATTGCTCGGTCTGATCCCTATCAAGTTGAATTTGATCAGCTCGTTCGAACGGCAGATGAGATCTACCATCCGAAAAAAAGACGCAAGGGTAAGCGGTTCTTCAAGTAACGTGCAGCGGGAATCAGGAGAAGATCTCTTTTACCTTATCGAAAAAGCTTTTGTCGTTTTTGTCCGGATTGGGTTTGAAGTTAGGGGACTGATTCAACTTCTCTAACTGTGCTTTTTCTTCCGGACTGAGTTCCTGGGGGGTCCACACAGCCACTTGCACCAACTGATCGCCTTTTTCATATGAGTTCACGGAGGGAAATCCTTTTCCCTTCAGCCGAAAGATTTTACCGCTCTGGGTTCCGGCGGGGATTTTAATTTTTGCTTTGCCATCGATGGTGGGCACTTCTACCTGTGTGCCGAATGCGGCATCGGGAAAGGAGAGATGAAGTTCATAAGCCACATTTAGCCCTTCTCGGTGTAGCTCCTTGTGCGGCTCTTCTTCTATCAGAATGATCAAATCGCCCGGCGCGCCGCCCCTTTCACCGGCATTGCCTTTTCCCCCCACGTTCAGTTGCATTCCCTCCTGTACGCCGGCAGGGATGTCGATGCTGACTGTTTCTTCGCCAAATACGCGACCTTCTCCTTTGCAACTTCCACATTTTGCCGTGATGGTGGATCCTTCACCGTGACAGTTGGGGCAGGTGGTCACGGTTTGCATTTGCCCCAAAAAAGTGTTCTGCACCCGGCGCACTTGTCCACTCCCGCCACAGGTGCCACAGGATTGCATGCTTCCCTTGTCTTTGGCCCCACTTCCATCGCAGGTGGAGCAGGGCACATGTTTTTTAACCTTGATGTTTTTGTTGACTCCTTTGGCGATTTCCTCGAAATTCAATTTCAATTTCACACGTAGGTTATTGCCCCGCACGCCCCGGCTGCGCTGTCCAGCTCTTCCACCCCGTTGACCACCCCCGAAGAAACTGCCGAAGAGGTCGTCTCCAAAAATGTCTCCAAATTGACTGAAAATGTCCTCCATGTTCATGCCGCCACCCCCAAAACCGCGCCCCTGTCCGGATACCCCGGCATGACCATATCGGTCGTATTGAGCTTTTTTATCGGTGTCGCTGAGCACCTCGTAGGCTTCGGCTGCCTCTTTGAATTTCTCCTCCGCAGCTTTATCGCCCGGATTTCGATCGGGATGGAACTGCATGGCCACCTTGCGGTACGCCTTTTTGATTTCGTCCGCATTGGCCGTTTTGGAAACGCCCAGCACCTCGTAATAATCTCGTTTGCTCATAGTTAATTTCCAACGACCACGCGGGCGTGGCGTATGATCTTTTCATTGAGGTAATAGCCCTTCATTAGCTCGGTAAGTACTTTGCCCTTTAGTTCGTCGGTCGGAGCCGGCATTTCACTGATGGCCTCGTGTAGGTCGGCATTGAAATCGGTGTGCAGGGTTTCCATTTGCTTCAGCCCCCGATGTTGCAGGGTACTGCGGAGCTTATTGAAAACCAACATGACGCCCTCTTTTAAGGCGGTGTCGGTTTCAGTTGACTCCAATTGTTTTTGCGCCCGGTCGCAATCGTCCAACACATCCAGCAGGGATTGAATAATTTCTTTGCCGGCTGTCTGGGTCAGTTCCACGCGCTCCTTGGCGTTTCGGCGTTTGAAATTTTCAAATTCCGCTACCAGCCGGAGATGTTTGTCTTTGCATTCATTCAGCTCGGCCATTGTTAATTCCAGTTCGGAAGGCGAGGGGGTTTCTGTTTCCTGCGCCTCAGACCCCGCCAGGGGCTCTTCAGGTAATATATTCTCGGTGTTTTCCATATGCTTTAAGGTCGCAAAAATACTCTCAATTATGGCTCCAAGCGGGGGTAGGCCGACAATTTGTCCCACCCCTCCAGCCCTACCTGCTAACTTTGCACCATGCCAACCGCCAGATTGCGTCGAAAAATTTCCCCCCGCGTGCTTAATGGACATCCCTGGGTATTTGCCAATGAGATCGATTCGGTCGATCCCGGCCTGCCGGACGGGGAGGTTGTCCAACTCATTACCTACGATGGTAAGTTCGTCGGGCAGGGCTATTTCAACAGCCAATCGCAGATCCGCATTCGGTTGCTCAGCCGCGACCCCAAAGCGCTTATCGATGCCACCTATTTTCATCAGCAACTGGAGCAGTGTTGGTCCTACCGAAAAAAACTTGGCTATGAAGAAAACTGCCGCTTGGTTTTCGGGGAGGCAGATGGGCTGCCCCAGCTGATCATTGATAAATTCAATGATTATTTCGTGCTCCAAACCCTGGCGTTGGGAATCGATCGATGGAAGCCCGCGCTGGTAGAGGCGCTCCAAAAAATTTTTCAACCCCGCGGCATCTACGAACGCAACGATGTACCCGTACGGGCCTTAGAAGGTCTTCCTTTACAAAAAGGATTTCTTTCCGAGCCATTCGATACGCGCATACAGATCCAAGAGAATGGATTGCGGTTTCATGTCGACCTGGATCAGGGGCAAAAAACGGGTTATTTCTTGGATCAGCAAGACAATCGCCGGGCCATTCAATCCATCGTACGCGATGCGGAAGTATTGGGAGCCTTTACCTATACCGGCACCTTTGAAGTGCATGCTGCGCATTACGGGGCTCGGTCGGTATGGGGACTCGACATCTCTGCCTCCGCCGTGGAAATGGCCAATGCGAATGCAGCCTTGAATGGACTTTCGGATCGATGCCGTTTCGAAGTGGCCAATGCATTCGATGTGCTTAAGTCTTGGGGTAAAGAGGGAAAATCCTATGATGTGGTCATGCTGGATCCCCCCGCATTTACCAAAAGTCGGGAGACGATCCAAAAAGCCATTACCGGATACAAGGAGATCAACCTAAGGGGAATGAAATTGGTGCGACCGGGTGGGTTTTTGGTTACTTCCCTTGCACCAATTTGATCCAGCCCGAACTTTTTTTACAGATCATCGATATGGCTGCCAAAGATGCAAAAAGAAAGATTCGACAGATTACGTATCAAACCCAATCACCAGATCATCCGATCGTATGGGGACAAGAGAACACCCAATACTTGAAATTTCTAATCATTCAAGTGCAGTGACAAGAAAAAAATTTACTTGGAAACCTGAAATGTAATCCCGCTGATGTAACTGCCATTTGCACTAAACAGTCGGAAAACATATAGTCCCGTAACATAATTGCTCACCTCCAACCGAACGGTGTTGGACGTAACCGGCCCGGTTAACATCTGCTTACCGGTTACCCCGTTTACCACTACAAATTTTGCAGGTTTCAATTGCGCATTCCAATCGACCTGGACATAGGTGGTGGCCGGATTGGGATAGAGACGAACTTTCGGTTGGTCTGTTGTATTAACCGTCGGGCGCACCGACTGTGCTTCCAGTGTCATGCCGGATGCAAGAAAAAGCAGGGTTATGAACAATAATTTACGCAACGAACCAAAGCTAATTTTATTTCCTCATAAAAAAAATACCGGAGCATTCGTCTCCGGTATGATATCGATTTTATTTCGTAAAGTATTTGATAATCAATATTTTATCTTAACTATACGGACAAAGTTTGAACCTTTTTTAACAAAGGCGGCTCAAAACATCCTGGATTTTTTGAAAATCAGGCAGGTTGCCGGGATTGTCAAGTACTTCGGCGTATTGCACGATTCCATTGGCATCGATGACAAAAGCAGCTCTTTTAGAGACGCCTTTCATATCCAGGATCCATTCATCATAAAGGCTGCCATAGGCGCGAGATACCTCCTTATTGAAATCGCTCAGAAGGGAGAAGTTTAGGTTCTGTAATTCCTTGAATTTAGCCAGGGTAAAAACAGAGTCGACTGAAATTCCAAGTACCGTAGCTTTTGCCTGCTCGTATTGTGTCATGTTGTCCCGGGCGGTGCATACTTGCTGGGTACAGACGCCCGTGAAGGATTGGGGGAAGAACATCAGCAGTACATTTTTACCACGCAGTTCGCTGAGGGTAACTTTATTCTTTTCGGAGTCGTAAAGTGTAAAATCAGGGGCTGCTTGTCCAACGGATAATGACATAAATTAAATTTATAGTTTATAACAATGAAGGAGGGCAAAGGTAAAGAGAACGTATCAAAATCGGGGGCAGCGGGAATCGGGAATGGAGTTGGGTTTGTACCAACGATAAATCAAGCTGGCCTCCATGCCGCCTCTGCCTTGGTTGAAAGGGGTTAGGTTAGAGATCGTGATATCATAGCTAAAAGAGGCAGCGATTTGTCCCATTTCAATCTTCACCACGGGGATGAGTGCTTCATTCAATCGCATGAAGGCGCCGGTCTGTATTGCATGGGTGGCATTTTCTGGGTCAACGCCCAACCGCAAACCATATAGCACCCCGGCCACGGTTTGCTCGAATCGGCCCTGACGGCTGTGGTCGGCCATGATCGTCATAAATCCTTGATCGGATACGCTCCATTTCATTCCGGCCGAGAACACCCACTTCGGATTGAGTTCAATGTTTGCGTTTCGGAAATAGAAGGATTGCTATGGTCGGTTGAAATGGTGATACGCGATGCCCAGATAATAATTGTCGGAGGCACGGTCTCGCATTTGTGAATTGTAGCTCAGGCCCACACTTCCATCGATGTATCCGAAGGAGGTATTTGCCAGATTCTCGCCCGTACCGCCGGTTTCATAGGTGGTGTTGGTAGTCATTTTGCTGGGATCGAATCTTCTTTGTACCCAACCACCCATTGCCCCCAACGAGAGATACCTATTTTTGATTTCACTCAGCGATTTGTGGTAGTTGATCGCGGGCAGCAGTTGCGTGGTTGTCCATGATTCCGTTCTTGACCGCGTTTACGGAATAGTCGGTGTTGTATTTAAATCGGTAGGCGGAAAAATCGGCGGTGCGATCCACGCCTCCTTCTTGGAAGTAGGTCATCTTCCAGTAACCGGTGGTCATGGCCTGAATGATCAGGTCCTCTACGATTTCGGATTTTTTTTCAGCCCAACAGGAGTAGGCTCACAAAAAAGAAGGATATTGCGTTTTTCATTCAGGCAATTTAAATGCATAGTATTGTTAATACAATCGTAAAACCCCTACGTAGATTACCCTCATGACCATCGCTGATATCTGTCAGAACCTGGAGCAATGGGCTCCCCCTTCCCTTCAAGAATCGTACGACAATTGTGGTTTGCTCGTCGGCGATTCGCAGCTACCCTGCACCGGTGTTCTTTGTTCGCTCGACGTCACTTTGGAAGTGATCGAAGAGGCAATGGCAAACGGATGCAACCTGGTCGTAGCGCATCATCCGCTGATCTTCGGATCGCTGAAGCGAATCGATCCGAACCACCCGGTTGGTCGCACCTTGACCTGCGCCATCCGAAACGACGTTGCCGTGTATGCCATTCACACCAACCTGGACAACGTTCTCCATGGGGTGAATCATGCTATGGCGGAGCGCCTCCAGCTTGTTGATCGACAGGTATTGTCCCCCCAATATCATATATTAAAAAAATTATATACGTATGTGCCCCCCACACATGTCGACTTGGTAGCCGATGCCCTTTTTCAAGCAGGGGCTGGACACGTAGGTCAATACGACCAATGCAGTTTTCGGCAAGCGGGTGAGGGGAGTTTTCGTGGAACGTTGGGCAGCAACCCCTTTGTGGGGAAGGTTGGTGAATTGCACCGAGAGCCGGAGTGGAAATTGGAGGTTCTGTATCCGGTACATTTGGAAACTGCCGTGATTCGGGCACTGAAGGGTGCCCATCCATATGAAGAGGTGGCTTATGATCTGGTGGGACTTAGCAACCCGCACCCCTCTCTGGGCTCGGGGTTGATCGGTAACTTGCCCAAGCCCATGGATCCCAAAGAATTTTTAGACCAGGTCAAATTGGCCTTTGGATGTTCGGTTCTTCGTTTCTCGGGATTACAAACGGGGAAGATCCATCGCGTTGCGATCTGCGGGGGGGCGGGAAGCTTCCTGATTTCCAAGGCCTTAGATTCCAATGCAGATGCCTATTTGACGGCTGATATCAAATACCATGAGTTTTTTGAACCGGATGGGAAGATGCTGCTGGTCGATCTCGGTCATTATGAGTCGGAGCAGTTCACCATCGGACTCATACAGAGCTTTTTAGCGGAAAAATTCCCTAACTTTGCCGTCCTCAAAACGGGGCGGATCACCAATCCGGTCCGCTACTATTAACACCAAATTGTTCCGTTGCATGGCTGCCGTTAAAGATTACTCCATTCAAGAGCGACTGAGTTCAGTGCTCCGCCTTCAAAAGATCGATAGCAAACTGGACGAGATCCACATCCTCAAAGGTGAATTGCCTATGGAGGTAGCCGATCTGGAGGATGAGATTGCCGGTTTGAAATCCCGTCAGATGCGCATCGAGGAGGAGATCAATGGGGTCAATGAGTTTATCAAACAGCGCAAAGAGGCAATTGCCGAGTCGGAGGCCCTCCTAAAAAAATACGAGAAACAAAGCAGCAACGTCAAGAACAACCGAGAGTATGAGGCGATCAACAAAGAGATCGAAATGCAACAGTTGGACATTGACCTGGCCAAGAAACACATCAAGGATGCCGAAGGTGAAATTGCCCTGAAAGCCGTGAACCTCGAAGAGGCCAAAAAGAACATCGACGTAAAAGACGGTGTATTGCAGACCAAGAAAGGCGAATTGGACAAGATCATTGCCGCGGACGAAAAAGAGGAGAAGCAACTCAACATACAAGCCGTGGAGGCCAAAGCCGCCGTGGAGCCCCGTCTCTTACTCAGCTATGAGAAGATCCGTTCCAATTACCGCAACGGATTGGCCGTGGTGCCCGTGGAGCGCGATGCCTGCGGGGGTTGTTTCCATGCCATCCCTCCCCAAAAGCAAAGTGAGATCCGGCAGCACAAAAAGATCATGATCTGTGAGAATTGCGGCCGTATTCTGGTTGACGAGGAATTGAACAACAGCATCTCCCTGAGCTAATTTGACTTGAATTTTATTCGATCCCGACCCCGGTCGGGATTTTTTTGCCCGGAAAATTGTACCCGGGGCTATGGGTGGGGAATGGATGATGAAGTAATTTGCCTGTTCGGATGTTACAACACTTGTACATACGGAACTATGCTCTGATCCGGGAAGTCCGAATGGATTTCTCAGGAGGATTTTCGGTGCTTACCGGTGAGACCGGAGCCGGTAAATCGATCTTGCTCGGCGCCTTGGGATTGGTCCTCGGCGAACGAGCCGATACCTCGGTGCTGCACGACCCTTCCGAAAAATGCATTGTAGAGGGATTGTTCGTCAAGCCCCGGCTGGCCCATCATCCGCTGATCGTTGAATGCGATCTGACCGAGGAATCCGAATGGTGTATTCGTCGGGAAGTGGGCGCCAACGGTAAATCAAGGGCTTTCTTGAACGACACACCGGTTACACTAAACCAACTGCAATCCTTTGCGTCGCAGTTGGTTGACCTCCACCAGCAATTCGATACCCTGGAATTGACCGAGGCCGAACGCCAGCGCGAACTGCTCGATGTAATGGCGGGACTTCTTCCCCAGGTAGAGTTGTATGGTGAGCTCTATCAGGAATGGCGTCGACAACAAGCCCTTTTGCAGGAATTGGAAGCAAAACAGACCCGGGCACAACAAGAACAGGAATATCAGCTGTTCATTTTACAGGAACTGGAAGCGGTCGATTTTCAACCCGGAGAGATCGAATCACTCGAAGAAAAAGTCAGGATCGGCGGACAATCCGAAGCCATGATTGCTGCCATTGGCTCAGCAGCACAGCAGTTGCACGGAGAGGGCGAAAATCTCCAGCAACAACTTCGTCGGATTCAACAAGCGTTGAGCCCCTTTGAGAAAAATGAAACACAAGTGAAAGAGTGGTTGGATCGCTTACGGTCGGTCGACCTGGAACTGCGCGAATTGGCCCGCGAATTGGATAGGTATGCCTCCAAAGACCCCTATGATCCACAAACGTTGGCCCATTGGCAGGAGCGCGTGTCTGTTGGATTTCGGTTGCTGAAAAAACATGGACTTCAAACCACAGCCGACCTGCTGGAGCTCCAAGAGAAACTCAAACAACAAATACAAACACATCAATCACTCGAATCACACCTACACGCCCTGCAACAAAGCACCTCGAAAAAAGAAAAATCTCTTCGCCAGCAAGCTGCGGTTCTCCGGGAGGAAAGAAAGGCAGCCATTGATCCTTGGACAAAAAAAATAAATGCGCTGCTGACGCAAGTGGGTATGCCCACCGCCCGGTTCGGGATCGCACTCGAGCCCACCGAGCTGCAATCGACCGGAGCCGATGTCTGCTCCTTTCTGTTCGATGCCAACTACGGAGGAGGAAAAGGCGAACCCAATTGGCAACCCGTTCGCAAAGTTGCCAGTGGAGGAGAGCTTAGTCGCCTGATGCTTTGTATCAAATCGCTGGTAGCCGATCAAATGAATCTTCCTACGCTGATATTCGATGAAATCGATACAGGCATTTCAGGGGAGGCGGCCAAGCAAGTAGGTCGGCTGCTTCGTGCGCTGGGTGTAAACCGACAAGTTCTCTGTGTTACCCATCAGCCACAAGTGGCGGCCAAGGGACAACATCATTGGCACGTAACCAAAACAGAAACCAACCGAGGCATCGAAACACAGGTTCAATTACTTATAGAACCGGAGCGCGTGGAAGTCCTCGCCCGCATTATGGGCGGAGAACCACCCACCGACCTCACCCGTCAAAATGCGGCCGAACTATTGGCCGGCTAGCAGGTGTGGATAACCCTAATTCAGGGGTGCAGAAATCGTGCAGAAAGAAAAATTTTTTTTCCATCGGGGCAACGAGTTATTTCGTGTGAAGGTTCATTTTGTGAATCGTCAACAAATGGTTTATGGACGTCAAGAATACTTCTAAAGATCGCGACCGGAAACGGGGCAAAACGACACTAGACATGAACAGTCTCGTGTACGGAAAGGTTCCCCCCCAGGCCAAAGACCTGGAGGAGGCCATCTTAGGCGCCATCCTGCTCGAGAAAAAGGCATTCGACCTCGTAACCGAATTGTTGAAACCAGATTGTTTTTACGTAGATGCACACCAGCGGATCTATCGGGCGGTGCAGGCACTGGCGCAAAAGAACCAACCCATCGATATCCTCACGGTTGCAGAGGAGCTGAAGTTTCGGGAAGATCTTGAGATCATCGGCGGCAACTATTACCTGACCCGACTCACCAATGCGGTCGTTTCTTCCAGTCACATTGAAGCACATGCCCGCATCATCCTTCAGAAATACATTCAGCGGGAGCTGATCCGCGTGAGTGGCGAGATCATCGGCGATGCGTATCAAGACTCAACCGATGTCTTTGAATTGTTGGATCAGGCCGAGTCAAAACTCTTTGAGATCACCAACAGCAACCTGCGTAAGAATTTTCAAACCATCGACTCCATCCTGGTTCAATCGATCAAGCGCATCGAGAATCTGCGAAATAAATCAGAGGACCTTACAGGGGTACCCAGCGGATTCCCCAGCCTCGACCGTGTTACCTATGGATGGCAAAGCACCGACCTGATCATCCTGGCTGCTCGTCCCTCTGTTGGTAAAACCGCCTTTGCTCTGAACCTGGCTCGCAATGCCGCCATGCACGCCTCTAAGCCTACTCCCGTAGCTGTTTTTTCACTCGAGATGAGCGCTCCGCAATTGGTGCAACGGATCTTGGCCGCCGAAAGCGAGATCCATATGGAAAAGATCAACCGGGGAAACCTGGCTGATCATGAAATGAAACAACTCTATGCCAAAGGGATTCAACGCCTGGCCCAGGCGCCCTTGTTCATCGACGATACCCCGGCACTGAACATTTTTGAATTGCGCGCCAAATGCCGCCGCTTGAAAAACAAGCACAACATCGGCATGATCATCATCGACTACCTGCAATTGATGAGTGGTACAGGCGACAATCGAAACTCCAACCGCGAACAAGAGATCAGCAACATTTCCCGAAACCTAAAGGCACTCGCCAAAGAACTGGCCGTTCCCATCATTGCCCTTTCTCAGTTAAGCCGCGCCGTGGAAACACGCGGTGCCGGTAAGGACGGTGTCAAAATCCCTCAATTGAGCGACCTACGCGAATCCGGCGCCATCGAACAGGACGCTGACTTGGTCATGTTCCTCTACCGCCCCGAATACTACGAAGTAACCATGGATGAGAACGGAGAGAATAATCGCGGGGAAACCATCGTTAAGATCGCTAAACACCGAAACGGCTCCTTGGAGACCATTCACCTGCGTGCCTTGTTGCACATCCAAAAGTTCATCGACGAAAAAGACGGCGGAAACTACTCCACTGGATTGTCCCCCAACTGGAAACCGGTGAGTGATTTGGATAATCAGGGTCAAGCCAAAGTGTACTTGCAAACACCAAGTCGGATGAACGATTCTGAAACGACGGAGGATTTTGACGATTGACATGGCTCCTTTTTTTTACCATCCCCATCTACCAGCCGAATCGTTACTGGAGCTGGATGCCGATACCAGTCACCACATCGCACAAGTGCTTCGCATGCACACCGATATGCCTTTGCATCTTACAGATGGTTCCGGAACCCTGATACATGCACGACTCCAGGCCGTCTCTAAAAAATCTTGCAGCGTATCTGTCGAACATCGCAGCACCTGCGCGCGCAACGGACGTACCGTGTCGATCGCCATTGCCACGGTGAAAAATAATAGTCGCCTCGAATGGTTCGTTGAAAAAGCAACCGAGTTGGGCGTTTCCCAGATCATACCGGTGCTTACCGAACGAACCGAAAAGCAACGACTGCGTATCGACCGGTTGCGACAAATCGCAGTAGCAGCCATGCTGCAAAGTCAGCAAGTCTGGTTGCCTCAACTGGAGGAACTCAGGACGTTTGCACAATTGATCCGGGATTGGGAAGGTCAATCCCTGCAACGATGGATCGCTCATTGTGTAGACCAAGAGAAAAAAGAGATCGCCCAGTGTGACTTATCGGCTGCAGTGGGTATACTGATTGGACCGGAAGGGGATTTCACCGAATCGGAGATTGCACAGGCACTGGCGGCCGATTTCAACCCAGTGCAACTCGGGAATACCCGACTCCGTACCGAAACGGCAGGTGTGGTTGCCGCCGCTTGGCTTCGCTTGCAACAATAACTTCTCAGATAAATTGATCCTTTAGATCAATCGTTCCTATTGGTGATCTTTTGTACGATGCCCGGGCCTTCGTAAACGAATCCGGTCCACACCTGAACCAACGACGCACCGGCTGTCAGCATTTTCCGGGCATCGGCTTCAGTGAATATTCCGCCACTGGCAACGATGGGCAATGCTCCCTTTCCTTGCCGAACGGCGAATTGAATCCACCGGGCACAACGATCGGTAAGCGGTGCCCCGCTCAGTCCACCCGCACCCATTTGCGCCACTTTTTTAGGAGATGTTTTTAATCCGCCTCGTGTGAGTGTTGTATTGGAGAGTACCAATCCCTGCAATCCGATCTCTTGGGCCAAGTCGATCACTTCTCCCATGGCTTCCGCTTCCAGATCGGGGGCCACTTTGAGTAAGATTGGTTTGGGATGCTTGGTTTGTACGTCGGATCGTTGCAGGGTGGTTAATATTTTTCGGAGTTGCTCAGGTTCTTGAAGGGAACGGAGTCCGGGTGTATTGGGCGAACTGACGTTCACCGTAAAATAATCGACATAGGGATGCAGTTTTTCAAAACAAATCAGGTAGTCTTTCCAGGCCAGCTCATTGGGTGTTTGTTTGTTCTTTCCAATGTTTCCGCCGATGATCAGTTGGGTGTGGGGATTGATTTTTCGCCAGGCTTTCAATCGCTCGGCGATAACAGCAGCTCCTTCATTGTTAAATCCCATCCGATTGATCAGTGCCCGGTCGGCCGGCAACCGAAACAAACGCGGAGCGGGGTTTCCGGATTGGGGCAGGGGGGTGACGGTTCCAATTTCCAGGTGACTAAATCCCAGGGTTTCCATCTCCCGCAGGTAACACGCATTTTTATCGAAGCCCGCGGCGAGTCCCACCGCATGCCGAAATCGAAGTCCCCATATCTCCACCGGCTGGTCCCGTGGCTGAAAAATCTTTTTGATCAGTATCCGCAGCGGCGGTAGGGCACAACACCACCGCAACAACGTCATAGAAACGGTGTGGGCCGATTCGGCCGGCAGCAAAAAGAGGATCCTTCGAAGCAGCGGGTACATATGAATCAAAGATACCACCAATAACAGCCATTGTCTCCCGATCTCATTTCGGTAATTTTGAGAAAGCCTTTTACGCATGAACGAAGCCTACCTCATTGCCGGTTACCGTACGGCGGTTGCTAAATCCAAAAAGGGAGGATTTCGTTTTACACGCCCCGATGATCTGGCCGTTACCCTGATCCGCGAATTGATTCGTTCTGTCCCTTCCCTGGCCGATCAGAAAATCGATGATGTGATCGTGGGCAATGCCGTGCCGGAAGCCGAGCAGGGTTTGCAAGTGGGACGCATCATCGCTGCCCGCGCCCTGGGTACCGATACACCGGGAATGACCATCAACCGCTATTGCGCCTCCGGATTAGAAGCCATCGCCATTGCCACCGCAAAGATCCGTGCCGGGATGGCCGATGTCATTGTGGCCGGTGGAGTGGAAAGCATGAGCCTGGTTCCCACCTCCGGGTGGAAGACCGTTCCATCATATGAGATCGCTTCCACTGAGCCGGATTATTACCTGAATATGGGATTGACGGCAGAAGCGGTTGCAAAAGATTTTCATGTTTCCCGTTCGGATCAGGATGCTTTTTCCCTGCGCTCACATCAAAAAGCCCTGGCTGCCATCGAACAAGGTTATTTTAAACCAGGCATCCTACCTATTCCAGTGGAAGAAATTTATCTGGATGAAAAAGGCAAAAAACAAAAAAGGCAATTCGTAGTGGATACCGATGAAGGCCCGCGCGCAGATACTTCCCTCGAAGCCCTGGCAAAGTTGAAACCGGCCTTTTCGCCTGTGGGTTCCGTCACCGCCGGCAACGCCTCCCAAACCTCCGACGGAGCGGCGTTTATAATCGTGATGAGTGAACGAAAGATGAAGGAGTTGGGACTCTCCCCGATCGGACGATTGATCGCCTGCTCAGTTGCCGGCGTGCCCCCTCGGATCATGGGCATCGGACCGGTGGCTGCCATCCCCTTGGCATTGAAACAAGCCGGACTCACACTCGATCAGATCGATCTGATCGAACTCAACGAAGCCTTCGCTGCTCAGGCATTGGCCGTTATACGGGAAGCGAAGCTGGACGAACAAAAAGTTAACATCAATGGCGGGGCCATTGCCCTGGGGCATCCCCTGGGTTGTACCGGCTGCAAACTCACGATTCAGAACCTCCACGACCTCAAACGTTTAGGTAAACGTTTTGGATTGATCACGGCTTGTGTAGGAGGTGGGCAGGGGATCGCCGGCATCGTTGAATCGCTATAAAGCGCTGCGTACTTGTTCTCGGTGTCGGGGCTTTCTCGTTTTTTCCAATTTCTCAGGCACTTACGCTAAACTTTTTCGTTACTTTTGGTCTATACCCAACAGCCTAATCCAACTGCTATGGATAGAAGAGAATTTTTGACCGCGTCCCGGCGGAACAAACCGGCTCCTGTCGTTCAGGTTCCTCGAACCTTGTCCGGGATAGAAACCTATACGGGTCCGTGGACCGAACAGGAGGTTATGCACCTGCTGAAGCGGACCATGTTCGGGGCCAAGCTGGCCGATGTCAATTATTTCAAAGGGCGCACGTTAGCGCAAACCGTAAACGAGCTGGTTAATCCCACTGCCCCAAACCCGGCACCCCCCGTCAAAGAATATGCCACCTCTACCACGCTTGGGGTCAATGCCGATGCCAACATCGCGCAGGGCACTACCTGGATCAATGATATCAATAACGACGGTACCGTGCAGGGCCAACGAAGGGCTTCGTACAAAAAATGGTGGACCGGCGCACTGATCAACCAGGATCGCAGCATTCGCGAGAAGTTCATCTTATTCTTGGTGGATCATTTTGGTAATGAGGCTACGGATGTTGGGAATGCCAATTGGATGTATCGCCAGCACGATCTGATCCGGCAATACGCGCTTGGAAATTTTAAAAATCTGGTGCGGGATATTTCGAAAGACATTGCCATGTTACGGTATCTCAATGGCTACCTGAACAATGCTGCTGCTCCGGATGAGAATTATGCCCGTGAGTTATTTGAATTGTTCACACTCGGCAAGGGGCCGGATTCCCGCTACACCGAAAGCGACGTGAAAGAAGCGGCGAAGGTGCTCACCGGCTGGCAAATAAACTTCACAACCTGGCAAACCATTTTTACCTCTTCTCGTCACACCACGGCCAACAAGACTTTTTCTTCTTTTTTTAATAATACGGTCATTGCCGGAAGAACCGGTACCACGGCTGGAGATCTGGAGCTGAACGACCTGATCAACATGACCTTTGCCCATAACGAAGTCGCTAAATTTTTAGTACGTAGGCTCTATCGTTGGTTTGTTTATTATACGATTGATGATGCAACGGAAATAAATGTAATTACACCGCTTGCCACGATCTTCCGCAACAACAACTATGAATGGAAGCCGGTGCTGACGGCCCTTTTCCAGAGTCAGCACTTCTTTGACATGATGAACCGCGGATGCGTGATCAAGAACCCGGCCGATCAGGTGATCGGGGCTATCCGCGAGATGAATACGGTGTTTCCGGATCCAACCAATTACTTGGCCAATTATGGACATTGGAACACTTTCTACAACTGGATGACCAATATGGGGATGAACCTCCACGACCCCCCGAATGTTTCCGGTATGCCGGCTTATTACCAAGAACCGCTGTTTCATGAGATCTGGATCAATTCGGATTCATTACCCAAGCGCAATCAGTTTACGGATATCATGGTAAACTCCGGTTATTTGATCAGTGGGGTTCGCGTCCAATTTAATTGTGTGGCACTCGCGCAGACGTTTTTCAATCCGGGAAATCCCAATGACCTGATCGATGAGGCCGTGAACCGGTTCTTCCGAAATCCGATCTCTACCACCAGCCTGTCACAAATCAAGACACAGATTTTGCTAACCGGGCAGCAGTGGGATTATTATTGGACCAACGCCTGGATGGCCTATCAGGCAAATCCCACCACGGCCAATTTCAATACAGTCAACACCCGCCTGATGAATCTGTTCAAATACTTATTTAACCTGGCCGAATACCAACTCATCTAAGCCTACGTCAACCGCTTCTTATGAAACGTAAAGACTTTTTATACAGTTCGATCCCGGCGGCCGCGATGCTTCCGGAAATGATCAACGGATATTCGATCAAGGCGTTTAATATGCAATCGCCCTTGGTGCAAGCGTTGATGCAGGGCACTACGCTCACCGATCATGTACTGGTGATCGTGCAGTTATCGGGTGGAAATGACGGCTTGAATACCGTGATCCCCGTGGCCGATTATTCCCGCTACTTCAACGCCCGCACCAACGTGGCCATTCCGGAAAATAGGGTTCTGTCCATCGCAGGAGTCACCGGTACTGGAATCCATCCTTCCATGACAGGCATGCAATCCTTGTTTACAGAGGGGAAGGCTAAATTAATTCAGGCCGTTGGCTATCCACAACCGAACTTTTCGCATTTCCGCTCTACGGATATTTGGATGAGTGCCTCCAACAGCAACCAGGAAGTGTACACGGGTTGGGCCGGTCGGTATTTGAATTATGAGTACCCGGATTTTCCCATTGGCTATCCCAATGCAGACATGCCCGATCCGCTGGCGATCCAGATCGGATCGACCACGTCGCTGACGCTTCAAGGTCCGACCGTAAACATGGGGATGAGCATCACCAATCCCACCAGCTTCTACAACCTGATCAATGGCACTACCGATCCCGTCCCCAACACCCGGGCCGGAAAGGAATTAAAATTCGTTCGTCAGACCAATCAACAAACTCAAGGATATGCCAGTGCCGTTCGCACTGCGGCCAACAGTGTCACCTCTCAATACACCTATCCCACCAACAACTCACTGGCCGATCAGCTCAAGATCGTAGCCCGACTCATCAAGGGCGGATTGCGTACCCGCGTGTACATGGTGAGTTTTGGCGGGTTCGATACTCATTCCGTGCAAGTGAACGCGGCCGATACCACCACCGGTTCACACGCTACGTTGTTACAGCGAGTATCGGATGCGATCAAAGCTTTTCAGGAGGACCTTAAATTTTTAGGTGTCGAAGAGCGCGTGGTGGGGATGACCTTCAGTGAATTCGGTCGCCGTATCAAATCCAACTCCAGCTCCGGTACCGACCACGGGGCAGCAGCACCCATGTTCCTGTTCGGAAAATCCGTCGACCCGGGCATGTTGGGCGTAAACCCTACCTTGCCTGCCACCGCCACGGTGAACGACAATATTCCGATGCAGTACGATTTCCGAAGCATTTATTCAACGTTGTTGGAAAAATGGTTTTGCTTGGATCGATCGGTGGTCAACTCCCTATTCCCTCCGAATGTTAACAGTCAGCTGCAAAGCTTGCCGCTCATCAAGGCGGGTGTTTGTAACAGCGTTACACCGCCCAATCCGACTCCGGTAGAGGTGATGGTCACCAATTATCCAAACCCTTTCCAAACAACGACTACGATCAAATTCCGCACGGCGGGCGGACATACCCTGATCCAGATCATGGATACGCTGGGGCGGGTATTGCTGAATCTGGTCGACAAGGAATACACAGCCGGTACCTATACGATTCCGTTCGACAGCGAACCGTTGCCACCGGGTGTGTATTATGCACGTTTCCAAAACGGCGTCAACCAACATGTTCGGGCCATGCTGAAAGTCAGATAATAACCTATGCGAAATCTTGTTGGACATCTCATCGTTGTTGTTTTACTCGCGCTAACGCTCGGATCCTGTTCAGGCGATGCGCCCCCCAACCCTTGTACGGGCATTCAAATAGATATTATTTATGCCGCCACGCCCGCGATCGGTACCAGTAACAACGGTTCGATAGCTGTTTTTAATCCCGCCGGCGACTCGGTCAGTTATAAATTAAATAGCGGGGCGTTTCAGTCCTCCGGACTCTTCTCCAACCTCGCCCCCGGCAACTACGTGCTAACCGTTCGCAACAACCGGGGCTGTTTGGATACCGCGCAGGTTACGATCCTCAACTACGGACCCAAATATGCCCAAGTAAAACAAATTGTGACAGGTTACTGCGGCCCTTGCCACCTGAACGCCGGTAACAGCGGTAATTTCAATTTCGATGTCGATGCCAGTATTGTGGCCGGTTGGCAGCGGATCAAGGTTCGTTGTGTTGACGGTACACCGAGCTTTATGCCCCAGGGCGGACAGCTCACCACCATCGACAAACAGCGCATCACCGACTGGGTGAACGCCGGTCATCGAATCTCGGATTAAATATTCTTGCCCGCCCTTTTCGGCTTCCTTAATTTTGCAACATTGGTGCAAAAAAATTTGCCCGGCGGTCATGCCTTACATATCCATTCCATTCTTGTTTCGCCTTTGGCTGATTGTACTCCTGTTGGGGGCTGTTTCCGTGCGGGTGAAAGCGCAGGACAGCACCTGTGTCTTAGCCATTTCCGGGAGTGTATCGGATGCGGATGAGCGGACGCCGTTGCAAGGGGCCCGCATCCAAATCCGGGAGCTGGGGTTATCGGTTCTGACCGACGAGGAGGGGCATTATCATTTTTATCGGGTGTGTCCGGGTACATACACATTCTTGCTGACCCATGCCGATTGTGATACGCTCACCGTTCGGGTAAAGGTAGAAACGAACACCGTGCGCAACTTTCAACTGCCGCATTACTATAACGTTATGTCCTCCGTTCAGGTGCAGAGTACCACGGGTGGGCAGACGCCCTCGGTTCGGGAATGGGTCAAGGGCCGAGAGGTAGACGAGACCCGTGGCCAGACGCTGGGGGAGGTCTTGCGACGGGTTACGGGGGTGAGTGTTTTACAAACCGGCAGCACGATTTTCAAACCGGTCATTCATGGATTGCATAGCCAACGGATGATTTTGCTGAACCAGGAGGTTCGGCTGGAGGGACAGCAGTGGGGGAGTGAGCACGCGCCTGAGATCGATCCCTTCATCGCCGATCGGTTTATGGTCTTGAAGGGAGCCGGCGCCATTCGCTATGGCTCGGATGCGATCGGGGGTGCCATTTTGGTGGAGCCTCGGCCCTTGATCTTTGATCAGCGGGTTCGGGGGGAGATCAATACAGGCTATTTCACCAACAACCGTCAATATGTTTTGAATGCCCAGGTTGAGGGGAATCTTAAAAATGCGCCTGCATTCAGTTGGCGGACACATATTACCTACAAGCGCGGGGGTACGGCGCGTACGCCAGATTACTGGTTGCAAAATACCGGATTGCAGGAACTCAATCTGTCGGGCATGGCAGCCTATCGAAAGCAGGGGTTTCGGGCTGATCTGTATCTGAGTTCCTTTAGTACCCAGATCGGTATTTTCACCGGCGCCCACATCGGAAATCTGACCGATCTGTTGAGCACAATCGCCAGCCCTCGTCCACTCCAAAACGATGATCGTTTTTCCTATTCGTTCGATCGACCCTACCAAAAAGTGAATCACCTGTTGGGAAAGCTGAAAGCGAGTTGGACCGGTGCGCAGGCCTCCAAATGGCAATTCGTATTGGCCCATCAAGAGAACAAGCGAAGTGAATACGATCGGGCCTTGCTTTCCAGCCGACCCGAGCTCTCGCTGAGTATTGGTTCCACGTCCTTAGACCTGAACCGGGAATCGGTTCGATCGGCCAAGCGTTCGGGCAGTTTCGGATTCCAGGGGCTCTATCAACAAAATGTATGGTCCGGCAGCCGGTTCTTCATTCCAAATTTTTCTCTTTGGAATCTTGGCATCTATGTGACCGAAAAATGGGGAACCGACAAGTGGTCGCTGGAAGCAGCCCTCCGCGCCGATTACCGCCGCTTGCAGGTGTATCGGAACCGCAACGGTGCCGCGACCTCCCGGCAACATCAATTCTTCAATTCCTCCGGTACCCTAAGTGCCAGCCGCCAGCTGTCAAAGCATATGTTGGTGCGCTGGAACGCCAGCTATGCCTGGCGGGCACCGCATGTGAATGAACTGTATGTGAACGGACTCCATCATGGTACGGCCAGTTTGGAGATCGGGGACTCCAGTTTTCGTGCAGAGAAGTCCTTCAAAAATCTGTTACAGGGACAATTGCAGCTGGATAGTTCCAGCACGGTGGACCTGACGATGCATGTGAACCGCCTGGATGGTTTTATCAACCTCGTCCCCAGCACACCTCCCACGCTTACCCTCCGAGGGGCTTATCCGACCTTTCGATATATCCAAACCCAGGCGTTGATCAGTGGTGTAGACATTCGCTTCGATCATAGCTTCAATGCGCATTGGAGTGCCGGTGCAAAAGCAGCCCTGCTATGGGCCCGCGACCTCCGGGCCAACGACTGGTTGGTACAGATGCCCGCCAATCGGTTTGAGGGACAGCTCACCTACGCCTTCTCGACCCGACGATTTCAAAAAAGTTATGTGAGTCCCTCCGTTCTCCATGTGATGCGTCAAGTGCGGGTACCCGTCACACCTGACTATCTCCCCCCACCGGATGCTTATACCTTGCTGGGTATTCAATTTGCCAGTTCCGTCCAGTTCGGTTCCAAATCAATCTATTTTCAGCTGGGGGTACATAACCTGCTCAACACCCGGTACCGTGATTACATGAATCGGTTTCGCTATTTCAATGACGAAGTGGGCCGGAACTTCATCTTTCAACTTAAATACACGTTATGAAATCAGCCTCAGTGACACTCCTGCTCTTCCTTGCCGGAATGATCCTTCTGCCGAGTTGCAAAAAGCCCTCCGATGCCAACGATGAAAATGAACATGAGGCAATCAACAAACTGGAGCTTACCTTCCGCCAAGCCAACCAGCCCGATCGCGTGTTCATCGCCGAAGATCCGGATGGCGATGGAGGATTGCCGCCCACGCGTATCGATACGATCCGCTTGTCGGTCGGGCAAAACTACTCCGTCTCCTTTCGAGCATTGAACATCGTGAGCGGGGTCGAACGAGACATCACCCCCACCATTCAAGCGCAAGCGAACGCACACGAGATCTTCTATGTTGTGACCGGACTGGGCCTGCAGGTCGTCAAACTCGATACCGATTCACGTGGGTACCCGCTGGGGATCCTCTCGGCCTGGACCACCCCTTCCAATATGGGCACCGGATCAGTATTGATCAAACTCATGCACAAAACAGGCATAAAAGGCCCGAACGACCCCCCCAACATCGGGCACAGTGACCTGGAGCTGCCAATGCGGATTGAAATATTTTAATTTTTTATTTGCAACAATGTTTCAATAAATTTACGGCCTAAATCAACCTTCATGAAAAAAGTAATTCTGTTCTCCCTCCTATCGCTGGCCGTATTCGGCCTCTCTGCTCAAACGAAAATTGGGGTAACCACGGGGCTGGTCCTAGCCTCCGTTTCCACCAATGATGCCGACCTGAAATCCGAAAAATCGATGTTGTTGGCTCCTCAGTTTGGCCTGACGGTCGATCATGCCCTTTCAAAAAGCCTCTCTCTGCAGTCGCAGCTCTTATTTATTGGTAAGGGTACTTCCATCAAGCACTTGGATCACAAGGATAAGGTCCGTTTTTCGGCATTGGATATCCCCATCCAGTTGGTGTATCGCACCAAAGGGGGTTGGTTCATCGGGGGTGGGCCGAACCTCGGGTTCAATCTCTCCGTCAAGTCTATCGATGAGGATGGTTCCGAACCCATTGACATCGGTTCTGCCGTAGGAGAAGTAAAGGGTTTTGATATGGGCTTGAATTTTCGCACGGGCGTAGAGCTCAAAGGAGGACTCGTTCTTAGCGTGAACAAATTATTCGGTTTGACCAACTTGCAAAATGTTTCCGGTTTTCGCTGGAATAACAATGCCATTGGGTTGAACGTAGGCTACTTCCTGCCGAAAAAGGCAAAAAAATAAGTTCATCAATCTGCCCATTGCAATCGTCAATACCCTACCCCCCGGCTATGCTGGGGGATTTTGTTTTATATTGTTGTATGGACATCAACCTCAATACCCCCGCGTTGCTTTTTCCCGGCATCACCCTGTTGATGCTGGCTTATACCAATCGGTTTTTGGCATTGGCTAATTTGGTTCGACGCCTGCACGAAGAGTATAAAAAGGGTAAACCACATCCTACGCTCCTTGCTCAAATTGCCAGCCTGCGCCGGCGGATCAACATCATTCGCTATATGCAGGCTCTGGGTGTTATTAGTTTTTTAGGATGCGTGGCCTGTATGTATGCATTGTATAGGGGCTCGTTGCAATCGGCAGAGTGGATCTTTGCCTTGAGTTTATTGTCGCTGATCGCCTCTTTGATCCTCTCGCTGGTGGAAATCACACAAAGCACCAAAGCCATTGAATTGGAATTGAGTGATATTGAGGAGTTGGAAAGGTCCAATATCTTTTATGATATGGTGACCGACCGATCGGAGAAAAAAGAGTAGACTATAATTTTTTCAGCAGCGATTGCCAGTTCCCTCCGTTGTATACCTCTTTGATGCCGGCTTTTTTTAAGATGGTTTTGGCCATTCCCGAACGCATGCCGGAGGCACAACAGACAACGATGGGGCGGTCCATGGTTTTTAATCGGTCTAGTTGACTGGAAATTCTGTTGACCGGAATGTTGATGGATCCCGGAATCTTTCCCTGATCGAATTCTTGCGGTGTGCGCACATCTACGATCGCGGCCCCTGCGTCCAATGCTTTTTGGAGTCCGCTATTGCCCAGTCCGAGCCAGGAGAATAGTCCCATTATGAATTGTTTTGCTCATTTTTCCGTTCGCCGATCTGCTGACGCCACATCGCATAATACAATCCTTTTTCGCCTAGTAATTGTTCGTGCGTACCGGTTTCCACAATATCGCCCTTCTCCAAAACATAGATGCGATCGGCATGCAAAATGGTCGATAACCGGTGGGCGATCAGAATGGTAATCTGTTCGCCTCGAAGCGAGACATCTCTGATGGTTTTATTAATCTCCTCTTCGGTAATGGAATCCAGTGCGGAAGTGGCTTCGTCGAATAAAAGAAGCCGTGGCCGACGCAGTAGGGCGCGGGCAATGGAGAGACGCTGTTTCTCCCCACCGGAAAGTTTGAGTCCGCCTTCCCCGATCAGCGCATCCAACCCTTGCTCAGAACGATTCAACAGATTCAGACAAGCGGCCCGGTTGATTACGTCGATCAGTTCTGTTTCGGTGGCATCCGGGCGCACGAACAGAAGGTTTTCTCTTATCGTACCGGAGAATAGTTGGGTGTCTTGTGTTACAAACCCGATCTGGTCGCGGATCTCCTGAAAATGAATTTCGGATTCCGGAAGGCCATTAAAACAGATCGTTCCTTCTTGCGGACGATACAGTCCCACCAACAATTTCATCAGGGTGGTCTTTCCCGACCCGGAGGGGCCCACAAAGGCGATCGTTTCACCTCGATTGGCTTCGAAACTGATCCCGTTTACGGCGGGTTGTCCGCCTTCCCGGTTCCGGAACAAGATCCGGTCAAACGCTAATTTTTCAATGGGTCCCAGTTGTTTAGGGGTAGGAGGGGAGGGTTCCTGCTTTTTCTCCATCAGATTGCCGAAGTTCTCCAACGAGGCTTGTGCTTCCCGATAAGTAAGGATGATGTTGCCGATCTCTTGCAGGGGACCAAAAACGAAGAAGGAGAAGATCTGCATGGTTACCAACTGGCCTGCGTTCATCTTTTCTCGGAATATCAACCACATCAGCATAAAGAGGATCACTTGGCGCAGAGTATTTACGAACGTGCCTTGTACAAAACTGATGCTGCGCACTCGTTTCACTTTGGTCATCTCTAAGCCAAGGATCTTGAAGGTATTCTGGTTCAGTCGTTTTACTTCTTGGTTGGTCAGTCCTAAACTCTTCACCAATTCAATGTTCCGAAGCGACTCGGTCGTAGCGCCGGCCAGCGCGGTGGTTTGTCCGACGATCTGCTTTTGGATCCGCTTCACCTTTTTGCTTAGCAAATTCGAGATCAACGTCAGCAAGAAGATCCCCCCGAAATAAATAAGCGGCAAACTCCAGTGGATGGCAGCGGCATAGACCGCCACAAAAAAGATGCCGACAATGACCGGGAAAAGAATATTGATAAAGGAAGCGACGAATTTTTCCGTATCGGTACGAACTTTTTGCAAGACGCTCAGGGTTTCTCCGCTGCGGGCATCTTCAAACTCTTGGTAGGGGAGACGCATCGCGTGTTGCAATCCTTCCGTAAATACGGTAGCGCCGAATTGCTGGATGATCCGCGTCAGCAAATAATCCTGAAAGGCCTTGGCGATGCGGCTAACCATGGCTACCCCGATCGAGGTCAGCAGCAAGGCCATCACGCCGTAGTGCGGATTTTCTTCAAACGATAAGAAGAATTTTTGGAAGTCGTACTCGGCGGGGTTAGTGGAATAATGACCGGCCAAGTTGACCAATTTCCCCAGCAAGATTGGGTCGATCAGGGAAAAGCCGATGTTGATTCCGGACAATAACAACAGCAAGGCTACCCAGCCCCGGTGGGGGCGCAAATAATGGAACAGGATTTTCATGGAAGGGATAAAATCAATCAGCGAATATACGAAGGGTTCGACTCTCCTGCCGACCCCTCGTCGTGCAGAAACATTTTTGGCCAGGCCGTAAAGGCGTTTAGTCTTTCTTCTGTGACAGCATGTGCTAACAGGTTATCGGCGATGTATTGAATCGGTGTCTGCATCTCAATGAGTTTAGCAGCCGCAGCTGATGAAATCGCATAGGCATAGGTAAAATCGTGAAAGCCGGCTTTTTTAAGGTGCCGGCTAAAGGGTCTGGCATAGAGATTGCGGATGATTTGGTGATCCCATTTCAAAAGACCCAGTGCATATAGTACGTGGTAGAGCTGTTGTTTGCACCAGCCCTTCCACCCCCGCGATCCGTTCTTCCCCCATCCCCAGAAGACCAGTTCTGCATCCGCGGGCAATTCGTTCAGTGCCGCTTCCAGCTGCACGAGTGCCCCTCTATCTGGAACCGCATCATCCTCCAGGATCAGAGCGCGTACATATCCTTTCCGGAGCAAGTCTTCATAGATCATTCGATGGCTCCAGGAGCAGGCGATCTCGCCGGGACGGAGTGTTTTTCCAAAGCGGTGTCGCTCTCGTGCATTTTTTTCGCTGAAGACATTTTGTGTTTCCAGTTGGGGGATGGTTAATCGATCTTTATCGGCCCCATAAAAATATTCATACCGCAATCCGGCAAACCGCTGATCGAATCGCAACCTGCGTTCGCTGGCTGCGGTCACGCTGAGTACGTAGACGTGATCGTAGTAACGATTGAGTTGCTCGAATGCCGGGTGTGGGTTCACCGGGCAAAGATACTCGCTAGCGGCTCCAATTCTCCCGGTCCAAACTTCGGTATTGGATGGCTTCGGCCACATGCTGCGTTTCAATGTTTTGCTTCTCCTCCAGGTCTGCGATCGTTCTGGCTACTTTTCGGATTCGGTCATAGGCGCGCGCGGAAAGATTCAATTTGTCCATGGCTACCTGCAGCAGTTTGGTGCTGGCTTCATTCAGCCGGCAATGCTGTTGGATCGTTTTGCCTTGCATGGTGGCGTTGGCATTTTTTTGTGGGTGGCGATGGAAGCGTTCCTGTTGTATTTGTCGCGCGCGCATTACGCGCTCGCGGATGGTGGTGGAGGTCTCCCCCGTTTGTGTGGATGACAGATCCGAATAGGTTACGGATGTAACCTCTACGTGCAGATCGATCCGGTCGAGTAGCGGTCCCGATACCCGATTCAAGTATTGTTGTACTTGTCCCGGTGCACAATGACAACTCCGTTCGGGGTGATTGTAGTAACCACAGGGACAAGGATTCATCGAAGCCACCAACATGAACGAAGCTGGAAAATCAACTGCTACCCGGGGACGGGAGATGCTCACTTTTCGTTCCTCCATCGGTTGTCGCATGACGTCGAGCACCGTGCGTTTGAATTCAGGCAATTCATCCAGGAACAAAACACCGTGGTGTGCCAGGGAGATCTCTCCGGGTTGTGGCTGACTGCCCCCGCCCACGAGGGCGATGTCAGAAATCGTATGATGGGGTGCACGAAAGGGTCGGTCTCTGACCAGCGCGGTTTTGCCGGAGAGTTTTCCGCAGACGGAATGGATCTTGGTGGTCTCCAGGGCCTCCTCCATTGAAAGGGGGGGAGGATCGTGGAGAGTCGTTTGGCCAGCATGGTTTTTCCGGAGCCGGGGGGACCGATCAAAATGGCGTTATGCCCGCCGGCGGCAGCGATCTCCAGTGCACGTTTTACGTGGTCTTGTCCCCGTACATCTGAAAAATCGATCATTTCCTGCATCGAGTCACCGGTCGATCTATCCATAAAATCACTGACCACGCGGGTTATTTTGGGTTCCTCTTTTGTGAAAAATTCAATTACTTCTGTCAGGCAAGCCACGCCGTACACTTCCAATCCGGTTACCAGTGCTGCTTCTGCTGCGTTGTCGGTTGGAATCAGAAGTCCTTTGAAGCCATCGCGCTTTGCTTGCCAAGCAATGGGAAGGGCTCCTTTAATGGGACGGATGGCACCATCCAGTGCTAGTTCACCCATGATCACATATTGCTGCATGCGTTCGGAATCGTCCAGCTGTTCCGATGCCGCCAGAATGCCAATGGCCATGGGAAGATCAAAGGCCGTGCCGCTTTTACGAATATCGGCCGGAGCGAGGTTGATCACTACTTTGGTGCGGGGCATGTCATACCCGTTTGTCTTTAGCGCACTTTCGATCCGCTGCATGCTTTCCCAGATGGCGTGGTCGGGTAGTCCCACGATCAACGGATCTTTCGTGCTGCTCATGCCGTTCACTTTGAGGGTAATGGTAATGGCATCAACCCCTTGTACGGCACTGCCATAGGTTTTGATCAACATGCAGCGAATCTAGCGGTGCTGCGGGGCTACGTCAATACCGCAAAGCGTGTACTACTGAATGTGAAGGGAAATGTCTTGCGGAGCGGTTTCATCTCCGCCAAAATAAGGGAAGAGCTGATAGCCGTTGGCTTGGGGGGTGTTTAGACCACGAGGCATTGTAACCGTCATTCCGTTTTCCGAGATCAGGTAGGTGTCACCACTTAGTTTGATGCTGCAGGGGATGTTGGTGTTAAGGGATACCGGGGTAATTTCCTGATGGGAGCGAACACCTTTGTCGTATACATATGCGTAAAGACGAAGTGCCCCGTTGTGATAGGCCCAGCCGATGCGGGCGCTGTTGAACTGGTGGTCGTTTCCTTCCGAAAATCCCCAAAGCTTATTGATGTCGGCTTGGTTGGCGGGGTCGAGTGTGGTGTAGATCGCAGAGGCATTAAACCTGACCGTAAAATCCATCTGCGAAGTAGTGACGGCTTTAACCCGGCTCTGGTCACAAAAATGATTTCCTTTTTTGATTGTAAACAACGTGGTGTCGGTTGTATTGCCTGCCACCGGATCGATCTGGATTTCTTTTTGGCAGGCGGTCAGCAGGATCAGGCCGATGGAGGGGATCATCCAAAAAATGCGCTGAAGGAGCATGAAATAAAGATACAATTAAACTCCGAGGAAGATCTTCATTCTTGCTGGGTGACAATCAATTTGTCGATCAGCAGTTCTGTATCCGGATCTACTACAATGCTTTCAATGGAACTGCCGGTGGGGATGGAAAAAAGTTGTTGGGATTTATGGACTTCAATTTTTATTCTCTTTTTTGTTCCGTTTTTCTGGATCAGATCCAGCGCAAGGTTCAATTGAAAAGGAAGGGTTTGTTGAAGTTGTGTGACATTCAGGCTAATGGATTTTTCGTCGGAATTGTTTTGCCATTGGATCTGCAACGAAGGGTTTACTTTCAAGGTGAGCCATTGACTGAAGAAAGCCGACCAATCTTGTTGGGTGATCAACGCTACGATCTTGCGGAAGTCATCCGTGTCGGCATTCTTTCCTTCGTAGGTTTCGTAATAGGCCCGGAGGATCCGTCTGAAATTGGCATCGCCCACTTGCCGGCGGATCATGTGCAGGATCCACCCACCTTTCTCGTAGCTGTTGGCATTGAGTAAGCTCATGTAATTTGCGGCGGAATCGATCACCGAACGGGGAGTGCTGCTCAGGAATTCATTGATCTTTTCCCGATCGGCCTGTAACCGAGCCTTGAGTAGGGATTCGCCGTATTTGGATTCCAGGTACAGATGCGTCAGATACGTGGCGAAACCCTCGCTGAGCCAGAGGTGATGAAAACTTTTTTCGGTTGCCATGTTTCCAAACCATTGGTGGGCGATCTCGTGGGCGATCAGGGCTTCTTCCTCTCCTTTTCCTTTGGCTGAATTTTCGAAGTAAAAGATGGCACTTGCATTTTCCATGCCGCCGAAGATGGTTTTGGATTGTACATTGGCCAGTTTATCATAAGCATAGGGGCCGATGTATTGTTGCATCCATTCCAGGATGGGAAATGCTTGTGCATAGGTTTTGAATCCGCTGGTCGAGTCTTGTGGAAAGACCCAGCTGGTGACCGGCTTTGTGTTCCAAAGGAATCCAACCGTATCCACGGCAAAGCGAGCCACACCGATCACCATTACTTTGGTTGGCAATGGCTTTTTCTCCATCCAGTGTGAGAGGCGGTTTCCATCGGGCAGCACCTGATCGGAATTGCCAATGGGCACTCCATTAGACACCACCTGGTACTTATATGGAGCCTGAACGATGAAATCAACGGAGGCCTTATCGGCTGGATCATCTACACAGGGAATCCATTGGTGCGCGCGGTTGGGCCAGTTGTCGGCAAAGAAGGTGCGTTCGCCGTATTGATTTTTGGAGATGATCAGTCCGTCGCGCGGGATCCCATGGTATTCGATCCAAATTCGGGCTTCCTGGTCTTTTGCAAGGGGTTTGTCCAGATCGATCCGAATGCGGTCGTTCGACAGCCATTCAAAGCTTAGCCGCGGGGCAAGGGTATCCTGTCGATGGTCATAGCGACCTACTTGGGACACCTGCATTCCCTTTCCATTTTTGTCATATTTGGCCAGGTCAATCTCAATCTGCTGTAAAGGTTGCTGGGCACGGAATTCAATGTCTGCTTTTCCGTAGATTCGGTTGGAGCTGTCAGACAGGTTGATTGCGAATCGGTAATTCAATACGTCGATCGTCCGCTGCGCGCACAGAGAGAAGCTCAGGAAGCATGTTGCGATCAGCAGAAATTTTCTCATTTTTCAATATTACGTTGAATTTGCCGTAGTAGGTCTGTTACCCCCTCCCGTTCCAGGATGCGGTAGCCGATGCGGTCTGCGCTGACACCTTCTTTCATCTGATAGGAAAAATGGAGGGAATCAGGTCTGACCTCTGTTTCAAAGTACCGAAATAAGATTGCGGATTCCGAATGAAGGGATTCGCCAATCTCATAGAGGTGTGTGGAAAGCAGCGTAAGGGCGTTGGGCAGATGAATGATGCCTTGTATAACGGCCAGGGAGCAACGCCGGGCATCTTCTACATTGGTTCCCTTGAAAAGTTCATCGATCAGTACCAACCATTTTCGCCCGTCCATCATGTGCTCCAGGGTTTTTTTGATGCGTTGCACTTCGTTAAAAAAATAACTTTCCCCTTTTTCAACATTGTCCGTAATGGTAACGTTGCTCAGCAGTCCTTCGAAAAAACTCAATTCCATTCGACGAGCCGGAACGCCCATGCCGAGGTGGGCCAGGTAAACAGCAATGCCAACGGATTTGATCAGGGTGCTTTTGCCCGCCATATTTGCTCCTGTCAGAAAAAGCAATCGGTTGGAAACACCCAGCTCCAAGTCGTACCCAACCGGATTTTCCAATTGAATATGGGTCAACTGTTCCGTTAGAAGAAAAGGTATTTCCGAATCCCGAAACACCGGGAAGGTCAAGTTCAACGCGTGGGTGGCTTTGGCCATCGCATACCAGGCATCCAACTGATAGTATAGGTTCACGAGCTCAATCAGTTCGTTTCTATTCTCCGTTCGCGTGAGGCGGGCTAATTGAAGACCGAGCAGGTAGGTGTCCATTGCTTTCTCCTTACCGCAAGCCAGACGGTTCAAGTTGCTTCGTTGCAGCAGGTGGTGCAATCGGGTGCGTTCTTGTTGAAGGGGACTATCCGTTCCAACGGCCATCAGTAATTCCAGAATCTGTTGGCAACCCTCATACAGATCAATCAAGTGGGGCAGGCTGTAGCATATCATAGAATGATCGGCGGGGTGAAGCCAGCGGTAGAGTAGATTTCCGAGAGAGGCGTAAGATTCTCCAATAGGATCAAGGGGGTACTCCAGCCATTTTTCCACGGCATGCAAGGTGCCGTTGGTAACTCGGTTGGGCCATTTTTCTAGTTGCTGCGCAATCTGTTGCAGCAGGTGTTGACGGGCTTCAATGTGTTGTCGGTTGGACAAAGGATTTTCAAATAAGCGTCGCAGTTCCTCTCTTCCACCATCGGTACAGGCAAAATTCAGTCGATGAAAAATGGAAAATCGCTCTTCGGGGTGGAAAAGATTCAAATCGGCTCGGGTGATGGGATCAACGTGCATGGGTTCTTGGTCTTAGTGCTACCTTCGATGGGTCTCTGGCTTAGCTGTTTTCATGGGATGTCATATGCAATAAAAATGCATAGTATTACTGTATGAATCTACGTCAATATAGAAAATCTTTATTGGGGATCGGTGGTTGGTTGATCTTTGTTTCTGCCGGGGCCCAGCAAACCTATTGGATGCCGGGTGATGCGGTCAACCACACCCTCCGGCGAATTGAGATTCTCTCCGGTTCCACCAGCGGAAATCCCGTGTTTACCAAATGCTGGCCGTCCCCCCGTACGGCCGAGTGGATCAAGCCCATTCCAAATGCCTCGGCGGCCGATCGCTGGAATTGGGAGGCCATTCGCGCGGGACAACTCTCTATTTCCGAGATTCCGGCCGATTCGACCTCTGTTATTCCGGTATCTCGACCTCGAAATTGGGGTCCGTTTTTTAAGCGGGCGGCTAATTTTTACGACGTACATGTGCCCGATTTTGACCTGATCGTGAATCCGGTATTGGGAATCGGTCGCAGCATCGAGCCCGGAGGAGAAAGTCGCTTATTCCAAAACACACGCGGCGTTGTGGTTGATGGACGTATCGCGGGTAAGATCGGATTTCACTCCTATCTCACCGAAAATCAGGAGCGGTTGCAGTTGTATGCACAGCAGTGGGAGCGTACCCGTATGGCCCTTCCCAATCAAGGCTTTTACAAATCGTTCAAAGGATCCGGGTATGATTTTTTTGATGCCCGCGGATACATCACCTTTCCCGCCACCAAATACGTGGAAGTGGCATTCGGATACGATCGGCATTTCATTGGGAATGGTCACCGCTCATTGTTCCTGAGTGATTGGGGAAACAGTGCCATGTTCCTTCGTTTGAATACCCGCATCTGGAAATTCAATTACCGGAATTTATTCTTGGAATTGGATCAGGCCGACAATCGTTCGAGCGATCGCTTGCTGGCAAAGAAATACGCCGCGATGCATCACCTCGATTTGCAGGTCAATCGTTGGCTTCAGCTCGGCTTGTTTGAAGGAGTGATCTTCAGTCGACCCAACGGGATCGACCTTTCCTATTTGAATCCGATTATTTTTTACCGATCGATTGAACACCAACACGGAAGCCGCGACAATGCAGTGGCGGGATTGGATTGGAAGATCAAACCATTCAAACTTGCGCAATTCTACGGACAGTTTTTGTTGGATGAGTTCTATTTATCCGAGTTAAGGGCCGGCAACCAGTGGTGGGCAAACAAGTGGGGTTATCAGGCCGGGCTTCATTACATGAATGTGGGTGGAGTTCAAAATTTAGACCTGCAGTTGGAATACAACCGAGTTCGTCCCTTTACGTACTCGCACCGCGATTCCATTACCAATTACACGCATTACAATCAACCGCTGGCGCATCCGCTGGGTGCCAATTTTTCGGAGTTTATAGGGATTGTTCGTTGCCAGCCCTTGCCCCGCATGCGGATGGAGGCGAAGGTGGTCTCGTATCGGCAGGGGCGCGACAGTACGGCGCGCAGTTTTGGCTCCAATATTTTTCTTCCGTATAACCCGCCTTTTCGGGTTGGCGATTACGGCTATGCAGTTGGAAGTGGTCGCGACACCCGTGTATTGCTGGCCAATCTTTTTGTATCCTACGAATGGATCCGAAATCTGTTCGTGGAAGCGCAGGCCGGTTATCGCCGCGAGCGTTCGCTTACCAAGCCGCTCTCCGACATCCGCACAAAATGGTACAGTTTAGGACTCCGGTGGAATTGGATGCGTCGGGAGATCGATTATTGATCAGCCTTCCAGGTGAATGCTGAAGATGATCATGCGGGATTGGATCCGGTCGAATACATTGGAGAATTTCAGGTTTTCATCGCGGGCGTGAATGTTCCGTAGGCCGTTGCTGATCTTGATCTCCGGAGAGAAGATGAAACTTTCGAAGAAGAAGTTGAAGCCGATCCCGAACTCGGGACCAAAATCATGTTTTTCGATCTTAACCAATTCTTCGGCGCGTTTGGCTCGTGCATTGCTGGCCATATCGATGTCGGCCTTCATGCCGGCCAGGGTATAGACGCGAAAATTTCCGATGCGGTCGCTTTGAAATTTGATCTGTAGGGGGAAGGACATTGTCACGGACTCCACCGTTTTCTTGATGTCTGTTTCCCCATTGAAATCCGGGTACTTTAGTTTGTAAAAGATGTTCCGTTCAATGAACATCAATTGGGGGTTGAAGCGTAGTTGAAATCGATCCGACAGCCGGGCCGTGGCGGAAAGGCCGAGTGACAGCCCGCCGCTGTTGATGGGTTCAGCGACCAGCACGCTGTCGTCATCTAAAAATTGCGGATGCAGCGAGGTATGAAAGCGGGCCAGGTTGCCGCCCAAGGTTATCCCAAAGTAGTAAGGCTTGCTGTCGTGGTCGAACAGGTTGAGTTCAACGCGTCCGAACTGCGCCTTTGCCCTAACCGGGTGGATCAAGGCAATGGAAAGGGACAGAAGAAGTAAGGTCCGATTCATAAGGGGCGTGTAGCGAGATAGCGGGAGCAGATGCCTCCGGTGTAAGTTTTATATTCCCCTTCGGTATAGCCGATGGATTTTAAGATGTTCAAAAGCTCGTCCCGTTCAGGAAACAAGCGGGCGGATTCGTCCAAATAAGCGTACGCTTTTTTATCCTGTCCCATCCAGCCGGCCAAGGTTGGAGCGAATCGCTTCATATAAAATTGGTAGATCGCTCGCCAGATCGGGTTTTGGGGGCGGGAGAATTCCAGGATCAGCAGTTTACCACCCGGACGGAGTACTCGAAACATTTCATTGAGTCCGGCGGTCAAGTTCTGAAAATTTCGGATTCCGTAGGCTACCATAACCAAGTCAAACGATTGGTCGGGTTGCTTTATTGCCTCCGCGTCGCCCGATTCCAGTCGGATTCGAGTGTGCTTGTTTGCCTTCTCGATCTTTTGTTGGCCAACTCCTAGCATTTGGGTAGAAATGTCGATTCCAACGATTGAATCGGGATGCAGGATCCGTTCGGCGAGCAGGGCCAGATCGGCGGTTCCGGTGGCCACATCCAAGATCTTTTTCGGCGCAAAGGGGATCAGGTGCCGTAGGGAATCTTTTCTCCAGTGAAGGTCTATCCGGGCAGAGAGAAATCGGTTTAGCAGGTCGTATCGAGGTGCGAGGCGATCAAACATCCGGGCCACTTGTTCCTTTTTGCTGGAACCCGAATCCGGTTCGGGAACAACGGCATCGTGTGGCAGGGGGTTATTCATGCGACGCAAAGGTAACATTTGCCGACCTTTGCCTTTCATGGAAATCATTCGCGCCCAGTACCTGATCAGCAGTGCCACGCACAAGCAATGCCCGGCGGCGGACCGCCCGGAGTTCGCTTTTATCGGAAGAAGCAATGTGGGCAAGTCATCGCTGATCAATATGCTCACCCGTCAGCAAGGGTTGGCCAAGACTTCGGCTCGACCGGGTAAAACCCAACTCATCAACCATTTTACCGTAACCTCCGCTGACAAAAAGAATTGGTATTTGGTCGACCTGCCCGGATACGGATACGCCACCGTCTCACAAAAAGCTCGTCGCAATTGGGGCAATATGATTGAATCCTATATACGAAAACGCGAAAACCTGCTTTGTTTATTCGTGCTGATCGACAGCCGCCACTCGCCACAAACCATCGACATCAATTTTATAAATGCACTGGGGAATTGGAAAATTCCTTTTGTATTGGTCTTTACCAAGGCCGATAAGAATAAGCCGGGTGCCACGCTTCGTCACCGCGATGAATTTCTATCTGTCCTCTCTCAAACCTGGGAAATGCCACCCCCTCACGTGATCACCTCGGCCGTCAGCCGAGCAGGTCGGGAAGAATTGCTGGCGCACCTGGAGGCGTTCCTTCAGGAATATGTAGCACGCTGATCGGCCTCCTGTTATATTCCATAAAAGTAGAACCCGGCTGCAGTACCTTCGTGGGATGCGGGGTCAGTTCTCGAATCGTAAAATTTTATTGATTGCCTATATAGTATTGATCCTGATTTACTGGAGAGCCCAGTTGGTAGCAGGACCCTATGAGCAGTCCATTCGATCGCGCCTTACGCCGCCTTCCAATCAACTCGCAACAAACCCCTGATCATCCTATGACACGTATCCTTTTTCTAGTGGTTTACTGTTTGACTTTGTCCTACTTCTCTTTGGCTCAACCGGGACTAAAAGGGAAGCGATTGGATACCTCAGTAGTTATTTTGGGCAAGGATACTACATTGACCAAGTTGGTAAAATTCAAAGACAGCGTAGCTCGACTGGAGCCCAAGCGGCAAGATCTCCGCGAGCCGAAAGAAGCCGATGATGGATTTTATGCCCTTTTGATTGCCGGAGCCGTTGTGGTCATTGTTTGGGCTGGCCGACGGGCCTGGCTTCGCAGCCGAAAACAATAATCTTTCTGATTATCAGTTTACGGCTTTGTTGGCACAGCTGCTGCTGGCAAAAGCCTCGGGTTTTGCCTTGAAAGCAAATCCCATTCCGAGGATATATCCCATGGCTTCCCGAAGTGCGTCGTTGCTTTTGAATTGCGGATTGGTGTTGATATCGGCATGCACTTCCATGTCCACTTGGTATGTGTTGAACAGCGGACACAGTTGATACGCAATGTCGATACTTTTTGCAACTTCCGTTAGCATCCGTTCCTTGATACCCAATGATTGCTGGGTTCTTTCGTTGTGGATGTACATAAATCCACCGCGTCCGGAACGCAAGAAGACGATCACGGTTGCATATTCTGTTTCACTGCCTTTCACTTGCGAATCGGTGCCGATGCAAACTTTTAGTTTGTGTCCGGCTTCCGTCTCGCGGCGCAAGGTATTTTCTACTGCGTCGTAGATGGGTTGATCGAGGGGTTCGCCGTTGAAGGTTCTCCAGAGCATAAAAAAGAGGTTCCCCTAAGTTAGGGAAACCTCTGGAAGAAAAGGGCACAAACCATCGCTCCTTAGGGAGCGGAGAGAAAATTGTTATGCGCGGATCAGCTTTTCAGTCCATTGATTCCCGCCCTGCGTAAACCGGATCAAATACATGCCGCTCCCCAGGTTCATCGCCGACAGGTGATTCAGGCCCGTTTGAAGCTGACCGCGCAGCAGGATCTTTCCGTTTAGGTCAAACAGCGTGTAGTCGAACAAACCCGGACTGTTTACGACGATCACATTTCCGGTCAGCAGGGTGGCCAGTACCCGGGGTTGGTCCTAATTGAGGTCATTGCGCAACGCCACTAATTTGGAGTAATGTGTTCTACCATCGTCGAAACCGACTTTCATTCGGTAGCGCAGAACGCCTTGGGAAAGGGGTTTGTATTGGTACGTGCGACTATCGGTGGGTGTGCCGGATACCGGGATAAAGTTTCTGCCGTCGACAGAAACTTCCAGTACTTGCTCGGTCACGGTCTCATCGGCATCGATCAGCCAATTGAAATGATGGCGATCCCCTTTGACCGCTCCCTTCAACAGAAGCTGACGCAGGGGCAAAACATTTCCGGGGGTATAGCGACCACTGAGCGAGTAAGAGCCTAAGCTGGCATAATCGGGGGCGAAACTGTTTTCTTTTCCTTCCACCATTAAATACCAGGTGTTGTTCGAGAGATTGGTGTCGATCACCGAATTCAATAATGTACCGGGATTATAAACTTTCACCAGGTTGAGCTGATTGTCGTACAGGGAAACTTGCAAGTCAACATTTGAACCGGCGTTTCCGGTGCCTACGTTGTAGGGGATTGCATCCAGTTGAAATCGAGCGGCCACCGGCAGGGTAAAACGTATATAATCTACATCGTCGCTTTTTTCCACCACCCCGTTAATCACAAATTGGCCGTTGGTGAACGACGTTTGTGTTGCTTGCGAAAGGGTGTTCGGGTAGTCATCCATGCGCAGGCCAAATCCATTATTGGATGTGATGATGGCCAAATCATTTTGCAGGTTGCTGCAGCCATAGGAATTGGGTCCGTTGTGCCAGAGGGTCATATTCTTGTAATATCCTACACCCATGATCGGGGCCTAGGCGATTTCTCCGGTTCCGGTGCCCCCATTGTACTCGGAGGTCTTGGAACAGTTGTTGTCGTATGCGGCCTGGTGATAGAGTCCGAGAGTATGACCCGCTTCGTGAGTGGTGGCCTCCGCAACAAACTTTTCATTGTAACCCAGCAGGGCCGAGAAAACAAAGCAGGGGGTATCGTCTCCCCATTTAAAAGATCCAACAAATGCCACACCACCCGAGTTGCCATACCAGCTGGAGGTGATGGTCAGGATTACCCGCATGCGTTTATTGAGCGGTGCCGCCAGAAATTTGGTCGAGTCGGTTGTAACGTTCACGTTAAAGGGCCGATAATCCTCTGCCACCCGGTTGAAGATCGTGGTGATTTTGGTATTGTCCAGTCCCGATGGCGCACAGTAGATCGGTCCGTTGTAATTCCACCCGGTACCGTCCACGGTATGTCCGTCAAAATCCAGAAAAATAACAGCGCTTGCCGAAGGAAGACTGCTCATGAATGGAACCTGGGTCCGACCGGCTAGTCCCGTCAACAACAACAGCAAGAAGAGGATCGTCTTTTTCATGACAGCATTATTCGTTGACCAAGTCGTAGAAATTTCTTTTTACCAGAACCCATCCGGAATCCGCTTGATGGAGTTGATACAGATCGCCGTGTTGAAAGCTGATGATGCGACCGCTGTACTGAATCGTGCCATCGGGTAGCGTGATCTTACTTATGGTCAGCCGGGCTCCGTCAAACCTGGTACAGCGAATCACGACGCTTTGAACGGTTTGATTGTACTTGCTCACGTTGCTGATCACCGTTCCATCGATCTCGCTGGACTGACCGTTGTCAAAGGCGATCTTGGTCGCCTCCCCGAAAGGCGTCGCGATCAATTGTTGGAGTTTCTCCGAACCGATCACGATGCGCTCGGGCAGGTTGTCGAACAGCCGAGGTTTGTTGTAGTTTGGCTCGTTAAGGGGCGGGGTTGGTGCTTGAGCATTTGCCCCGAGAGCCGCGAACAACATAAGCAGGCTGACGACGAATAGTGACTGGTTTTTCTGCATTAACATCTTGCTGTTAATTGATATTGGATGGTAAGGTGCCTGGCATGGCAGCCCGGCGGGTTTTTCTAAAAGGACTTCTCAAAATTGATTCGTGTGATCGTCTGTTGCCAAGGAAAACGACAAGAATATGCCCTCCGCGAGGGCATTTTCATTTTTTAAATCGTAAAACTTCGATGGGACATCGGAGAACTCCGCATCAATACTGGTTTGTGCGTAACATCACCAGGGTGCAGGCATTTAAGGGTTGAATGCCTTTTTCTATGGCTAATTGTTCGAGTTGAGCATTTTCGGTGCCGGGGTTGAAAATGATCCGTCGTGGCGTGGCTGCCAGAATCTTATCGTATAGCTCGGGCTGTCTGTCCGGTCCAATATATAATGTAATGGTGTCAATAGGAATCTCATTCAATTCCTCCCAGTCGGTAAGGATGACCACATCCTTTACTTGCCCGGCTCTGCTGCCCAAGGCCACCACCGGGTAATCGGCTGCGCGCAACCGCTCGATGGCCAGGTAGCTGTAACGTGCCGGGTTAGAGGATGCACCTAGTACAAGCGTATGGCCGCCAGATGGATTCATGTGCACAAGGTAACATTCCATGTCCTAACTTGTGTGCATGTATCGACAGCTTCTTATGCTGGGGATCGGTTGCGCGATGGGTTCCCTGCACGCTCAATCATCCTCTTTCCGCTTTGCGTTCATCAGTGATACCCACATTGCTGCGCCGAACGGTACACCGGAAGAAGACCTCCGAAGAACGGTCAATGACATCAATCGGCAGACCGATCTCGATTTTGTATTGGTGACCGGCGACATTACCGAAATGGGAACCGATGCGGAGATCCGGCTGGCTAAATCGATCCTGGAACTACTCCGCATCCCCTGGTATCCGATCCCCGGCAACCACGATACGGGTTGGAGTGAGTCGGGCGGACAATCCTTCATCCGTCTGTTTGGCAGCGATAAATTTTATTTCGTTCACAAGGGGGTTCATTTTGTTGGATGTGCGTCGGGTCCGTATGTACGCATGAGCGATGGGCACATTCCCCGCGATGCGGTGAATTGGTTAGACAACCTGCTTGATTCCATTCCCGCTTCCGAACCGCTGGTATTTGTGAACCATTATCCGATCGACAGCAGCCTCGACAACTGGTACGAAGCCATGGATCGGTTGCGCACCCGCAATACGCTGTTGGCCCTTTGTGGTCACGGACATGCCAACAAGCAATTTGAGGTGGAAGGGATTCCCGCCGTGATGGGAAGGTCGAATCTGCGGGCAAAAGCTCCGGGTGGTGGATACAACTGGGTAGAAATGCGGGCCGACAGCATTTTTTTTACGGAACGAAAGCCGCTGGAAGGCACTACACGTTTATGGGCTTCGGTAAAAACAGGAATACGTCAGACCTCAACTGAATTTCGTCGCCCTGACTTCTCCATCAATCAACAATATTCCCAGGTAAAACCTCAGTGGGTGGTTCAGTCCACGGCCAATATACTGGCGGCTCCGTTGGTCGTAGGCAAGTTGGTCGTTGTAGGCAATCACATCGGGGACTTTGCCGCTTATCAGTTGAAGACGGGGAAACATCTGTGGACATACCATGCTGCGGGTGCGATCTACTCGGCACCGGCTGCTGCGGGGGATCGCCTTGTTTTTGGATCGGCTGACGGCTTCGTGCATTGCATCAACAGCCGAACCGGAAAAGGGGTTTGGAGGGTGGAAATGCCCGGACCCGTTTTGGGTTGTCCGTTGATCCGCGACAACATCATTTATATTGGCGGCAGTGCCGGAGAGGTCTATGCAATGCGTTTGGAGGATGGCAGTCGGGTTTGGACCTATCGCGGATTGGAAGGGCCTGTTGTAAGCACCCCTGTGATTGCCGATGAGAAATTGATCTTAGGTGCATGGGACTGCCACCTTTATGCGTTGGATCTTCGTTCGGGCGAATTGATTTGGAAATGGAACAACGGCACTTCGGTGCGAAATTTCTCGCCCGCTTCTTGTACGCCTTTGGTCCGCGACTCGGTTGTGTATATCGTGGCACCGGACCTATATCTCTCAGCGATTCACGTGAGGGACGGAAAAACCTTGTGGCGCACGCGGGAAGGCGGATTGCGTGAGTCGATCGGTCTGTCGGCGGATGGACAAGTAATCTACGGCAAAAGCATGCAAGATACGGTAGTGGCCTATGCAGCCCGGGCGGATCAACCGATGGTATTATGGAAAATGCCGGTTGGATATGGATACGACCATGTGCCATCCATGCTGGTAGAGAAGGATGGGTCGGTTTATTTTGGTACCCGAAACGGAGTGATCTATGCGATCGATCCGAAAAGACAAGTGATTCAGTGGGCGCACAAGATCGATCATTCGATGGTCAACACCGTTCGCGTCACAAGCAAGAAGGAATTGTTTGCAACGACTATGGATGGTCGGTTGGTACGGTTGCGAATTGAGGGGACAGCCGGATTTAAATAAACATCTGGAGCGGGTTTTCCAGGTATTTCTTCACTGTTTGCAGGAAGGCAGCACCACTGGCTCCATCAACGCTACGGTGATCGCAACTCAAGGTCACTTTCATAACATTGGTAACGCCAAATCCGTTATCTGTACGGATTACGGCCTCTTTGATCCGTCCGACTGCTAGAATACAACTGTCGGGCGGATTGATGATGGCGGTGAATTCCTCAATGTCCATCATACCTAAGTTGGAGATCGTAAATGTATTTCCGGTGAATTCTTGCGGCTGCAATTTCTTGCTTTTGGCTTTGCTGGCCAATTCTTTGGATTCGGCGGCGATCTGGGGAAGTGTTTTTTGATCAGCAAATCGGATCACGGGTACGATGAGACCATCTTCAATGGCCACGGCCACCCCGATGTGCACATGTGCGTAGCGACGAATCTTGTCGCCCATCCAAGAGGCATTGATGGCCGGATGTTTTTTTAGGGAGAGGGCCACGGCTTTCACGATCAGGTCGTTGAAACTTACTTTCACCTGACTCACCTCATTCAACTGTGTGCGGGCGGAGATGGCCTGGTCCATCCCAATTTCCATGGTCAGATAAAAATGCGGCGCGCTGAATTTGCTTTCACCCAAACGCTTTGCGATCACATTGCGCATCTGCGAATTGGGTATATCCGTAAATCCTTCCGTGAATTGGGCTGTCGGAGCAGAGACGAAGGGCGTGACGCCGGTACCGGGCTGGTAATTATCAATATCGGCTTTAATGATTCGACCGCCATCGCCGGAACCGTGCAAGGCGCGTAGGTCTACCCCTTTTCCCTGAGCAATTTTTTTCGCGAGCGGAGAAGCTTTGATGCGTTCATCGCCTGCGGTGGGGGTAGAGATCGTTGTAGCCGGAGCAGCAGCGGGGGCAGCAGCAGGCGGAGCGGAGGGGGTGGAAGCGGCAGGGGTAGCGGGACCTATGCTGGCGGCCTTTACCAAGGAATTCACGTCTACTTTTCCGGATTCGCCGATGATGCAGAGAAGTGCGTTTACGGCAATCTTTTCGCCGGTCTGCGCACCGATGTGGAGCAGGGTTCCGGTTTTGTAACTTTCTAGGTCCATCGTGGCCTTGTCGGTTTCGATGTCGGCCAGGATTTCTCCTTTTTTTACAAGATCGCCTACGTTCTTATGCCAGGCGGAAATTATGCCCGATTCCATTGTATCACTTAGTCGGGGCATGAGCACCACTTCTTCCACTTTGGATAAATCGATCGAGGCCGCAGCGGCGGTAGGGATGGGTGCAGTTGGGTGCGATTGGACTTCTGGGACTGGGGAGGGGCTGGGGGTGTTATTGATCAGCAGCGAGCTGATGTCTTCACCAGCTTGTCCGATGATGGCGAGCAGATCATTGACCTGCAGCTTGCCACCTTTTTCAATACCGATGTGTAGGAGGGTGCCATCCTTATTGCTTTCCAATTCCATCGTGGCCTTGTCGGTTTCCACTTCCGCCAGCAACTCTCCTTTGCGGACGGGATCGCCCACGTTCTTGTGCCAGGCGGCAATTACGCCTTCGGTCATCGTATCGCTCAGTCGGGGCATCAAGATCACCTCAGCCATCAGTCAAAAAAATTTGCCCGAAATTAAGGCAAAACATCAGAATATAGGAAGGTGGGGCGCTCAATAGTCTAAGTCCAACCCCAATTTATCCTTCAGCGTTTCCACCAGGGGGTATTGAGCAACCATGGCCAGGTATTGATCCCGGCTGGAGAGCGTTGTCACATCGGTGGGAGCGGAGGAGGGGTCGGGCGCTTCCGCGACTACCTGAAATTGCAGCCCGGCTACGGGCATGTGACGTGTCAGAAAATCGTACAGGGGATTTCGTTCCTGTTCAATGAATCGTTGTTCGATGTTGTTGTGAACGATCACCTTGAATTCGGTGGGGGCCACCACCTCCAGTCGTGCCCGTTCGAAGGAGGGTAAGGCCGGATCTTTTTTCAGGCGCAGCTTTTCGGTGTACTGCTGCCAGCAGGTTGAAAGTTCCGTTTCCTCCAGCGAATTTTTTTTATTCTCTGTATCCTTTTTTTCCTGCTGCGCATACTGGTCTCGGATCTTACTTAGCGCACTGATCTTGGGGGAGGCTGGTATGGTTTTGGGATTGGGGGTGGGGGGTGGTTGGATGGACTGAGGTTCTTTGAGGGGTTCCGATGAAACTTTTTTTGCCGGGGTTTCCAGGATGAGCTTCGCTTCAATTTTTGGATCGGTTGGCTTGGTGGTTGAGCGGGTGCGAGCCGTTGCTATTCGAATGGGTCGGATGCGGAAGGCCAGGGGACTATCCGTCATTTTTTTTTTATCGCCTTCCGGGAGGCTGCTTAAATCCAAGGCTTGCTGGAGGTAGGCCAGTTTGATCAGGGCCATTTCCACTTGCAGGCGTTTATTTCGGGCGGAGCGAAAATGTATTTCAGATTGGTTGATCAAATTCAGGGCACTGACCAGATAGCTGGCGTTGTATTGAGGGGCGGCTTTTCGGTATCGTTCTTTGAATCCTTCTGCTACGTCAAGTAGGGGGGCGGCTTTTTCATCCTGACTCACCAACAGGTTTCGGATAAATTCGGCCAGACCGGATAGAAATTGGTCACCTTCAAAGCCTTTTTGATGTATGCCATCATAGAGCAAGAGTGCATCGCTGAGTTGTTGTTGGTATAAGCGTTCCATCAACTGGAAGTATAGGTCGGCATCCAGCACATTCAGGTGCTCCAGTGTTTGGGCATAGCTCAATTTACCGCCGCTGAAGCTGACGAGTTTGTCGAGCAAGCTAAGGGCATCTCGCATGCACCCCTCACTTTTTTGAGCGATGAGTTGAAGTGTATTCTCGTCGGCCTGAATTTTTTCTTTTTGGCAAATCGAGGCCAGGTGGTCGATGGTATCGCGAAGCGTGATGCGTTTGAAATCGAAGATCTGGCAGCGGCTTAAGATGGTGGGAAGGATCTTGTGTTTTTCCGTAGTGGCCAGAATGAAGATGGCGTAGGGGGGGGGTTCTTCCAAGGTTTTCAAAAAGGCATTGAAAGCCGAGGCGCTGAGCATGTGTACCTCGTCGATCACATAAACTTTGTGCGTACCGCTTTGTGGCATAAACCGAACCTGCTCGGTGAGGTCGCGTATTTGGTCGACCGAATTATTGGAAGCGGCATCGAGTTCAAAATAATTCAACGAAGCCCCTTCATTGAAAGAACGGCAATTGGTGCATTGATCACAGGCCTCTCCCTCGGGCGTGCGGTTGGTACAGTTGATGGTTTTGGCCAGAATGCGGGCGCAGGTCGTTTTCCCAACCCCGCGGGGGCCACAAAATAGAAAGGCGTGCGCCAGCTGCTGCTGGCGGATGGCGTTCAACAGGGTGGTGGAAATATGCGATTGACCCACGACCGATTCAAAGGTCTGGGGGCGGTACTTACGGGCGGAAACAATGAATTTATCCATGCGGACGGTAGGGATTGCAAGATAACGAACCAAGACGGATTGAGCAGCTGTCTTTCTTTAAAGCTGGGGATGGCGGTGAAAGGTCCGGCTACTGTCAAAAATGTATCGGTACGTAATTAGTTTTCGGGAAGGGAAAGTGTCGCCTATGTGTTGAGCCACATTCAACATTTTTGGGTTGAACTCTCCAATCCATTGCAACTCGTAGGTGTCGTAGCGGTTCAAGGGTTGGATCACTTTTTTTGCCTCATTGATCAGATAGGAGTCGATCCCTTTGCCTTGGAATTCAGGTACAATGCCGAAGGCGATGCCTGTAAAGCGGGGATTGGGTCGGGTCTTTTTGATCCAAAGAAACTTCAGTTTTTGCCAGAGGCCGAATTTTCCGTTCAGGTGTTGAAACCATTGGTTTAGGTCGGGCAGGTTCATAAATAAGGCAATGGGCTGTTCGTGGTGATACGCAAACCACACGATCTTCTCCTCCACCACTGGCATCATCTTTTTAAACAAACTGAACACCTGTTCCTTTCTGAGTTCTTTCATACCGGCATGTCCGGCCCAGGCTTGGTTGTAGACGGTCATGAAGTCCATCGCATATTTTTCCCAGTTGCGTTTGCGTAGGTATTCGGCCCGAAAGGCAGGGTCGCTGGCTACCGCTGCATGTCGTTCTAGGATCTTTTGGCCCAGTTCTTTTCTAGGATCAAGTCCGAAACAGATCTGGTTATAAAAATTTTTGAAGCCATAACATTCAAAAAGTTCTTGGTAATACGGTGGATTGTAGTTCATCCCATACAGGGGCGATTGAAACCCCTCCACGATCAGTCCCCACCACCGGTCCCTTTCGCCAAAGTTGATCGGACCGTCCATCGCCTCCATCCCGCGTTGCCCTAGCCAGTGTTTGGCCACATCAAAGAGCATATCGGCCGCGGATTGATCCTTTATGCAATCGAAAAAACCGATCCCCCCTACCGGCAGGTCATCCCCCTTGTTTTTATATTTCTTGTTCACAAAGGCAGCGATGCGTCCGATTGGCTCGCCCTTGCCATCGTATAATACCCAGCGGGCGGCCTCTCCAAACCGAAAAGCTTTATTTTTTCGGGGGTCAAAAACGTCGGCCACATCCTTGTCCAACGGCCGTATATAATGCGGGTCTTTGCCTTGTATACGGGGATTGACATCCAGAAAGGTCCGGGCCAAGGCGGGCGTGTTTACCTCGATCAGCTGCATAGCGCAAGTAACGAAGAATCGGCAGTTTTCCACTTACCCAATTTTCCTCGCCGGATCTATATGAATTCCGACCGATGGCCCTTACCTTTGCACCCTGAAATTAAAAGGCCCTTGGCCAACCCTAAAAATACCCGAAACATGGCAACCCTCGGTAAAGTAAAACAAGTGATCGGCGCGGTGGTCGACGTGCAGTTTGAAGGCAAACTCCCGGAGATCTACAATGCCTTGGAATTGAAAAAAGAAAATGGCGATACCCTGGTGCTGGAAGTACAGCAACACCTGGGGGAGGACAGCGTCCGCACCATTGCGATGGACGGAACGGAGGGATTGGTGCGTGGCACCGCCGTGGTTGATACGGGTAAGGCAATTGCCATGCCCACCGGAGAAGGCATCAAAGGACGCCTGTTCAACGTCACCGGCGATCCGATTGACGGACTTCCTGCAGTCAGCAAAACAAACGGCCGCCCCATTCATGCCATGCCGCCTGCATTTGAAAACCTGAGCACGGCAACGGAGATGCTTTTTACCGGGATCAAGGTAATTGACCTGATTGAGCCCTATGCCAAGGGTGGAAAGATTGGACTCTTTGGAGGGGCCGGGGTAGGAAAGACCGTATTGATTCAGGAGTTAATCAACAACATCGCCAAGGCCTATTCCGGTCTGTCTGTGTTTGCCGGGGTAGGCGAGCGTACCCGGGAAGGAAACGATCTGATGCGCGAAATGATCGAGGCCGGGATCATGAAATATGGAGATGCCTTTAAGCATAGCATGGAAGAAGGCGGATGGGACTTGAGCAAAGTGAACATGGATGAACTGGCCGATTCCAAGGCGACATTCGTATTCGGACAAATGAATGAACCCCCCGGCGCCCGCGCGCGGGTGGCTTTGTCTGGGCTGACCATCGCGGAGTATTACCGAGACGGAGACGGACAAGGAAAAGGACGCGACATTCTCTTTTTCGTCGACAACATCTTCCGTTTCACCCAAGCCGGTTCAGAGGTATCTGCCTTGCTTGGACGAATGCCCTCGGCGGTAGGGTATCAGCCCACGCTGGCTACCGAAATGGGTATCATGCAAGAACGCATCACTTCTACCAAAAATGGATCCATCACTTCTGTTCAGGCTGTATATGTGCCGGCGGATGACCTGACCGATCCGGCCCCCGCCACTACTTTCGCCCACTTGGATGCCACGACCGTGTTGTCTCGTAAGATTGCGGACCTCGGCATCTATCCGGCCGTAGATCCGCTGGACTCAACCTCCCGGATTCTGACTCCGCAGGTTGTGGGCGAGGCACACTACAACTGTGCCAACCGCGTAAAGTCGATGCTGCAACGCTACAAAGAATTACAGGATATCATCGCGATTCTTGGTATGGATGAATTGAGTGATGAGGACAAAATGGTTGTATTCCGCGCCCGTAAAGTGCAGCGTTTTCTCTCGCAGCCTTTCCACGTGGCCGAGGCCTTTACGGGTTTGAAAGGAGTGTTGGTACCGATCGAAGAAACGATCCGCGGATTCAATATGATCATGGATGGGGAAGTGGACGAGTATCCGGAAGCAGCCTTTAACCTGGTAGGATCTATTGATGATGCTATTGAGAAAGGAAAGAAGTTGATGGCCGCCTCTCAATCCTAAATTGTCAAAATCTTCGACATGAATCTTGAGATCCTAACACCTGAAAAAAAACTCTTCAGCGGAGAGGTCTACGGCATTCAAATGCCCGGTATCAGTGGAAGTTTTGAGGTACTGGACCGCCATGCACCCCTCATCAGTGCCCTAAAGGCGGGAAAGGTAAAGGTGCTCAGTGCCCTGAATCAGGAACTGGCTACCTATCAGGTGCAAGGAGGATTTGTAGAAGTGCTCAATAACCGCGTAACCGTTTTGCTCGAAGGCGCACAGGAGGACTGACGGTATATCCCAATTATTTGTGAACCGCCCCAATCAGGGCGGTTTCTCCTTTTGTACCTCTCGGAGGTTGCCTGCCACAAGCGGCATACGAACTGCAAATTGTTTTAACATGGAATAAACGAAGCCATCCGCCGATCCCGATACAAGGGATGCGCGGCTTACGTATTTTTGACCTCTGTGAAACGCATTCTTCCCTGGATTATATTATTGATTGGCCTATCGTTGGTGGGCATTATTGGTATTCAGGTTTCCTGGATCAACAACATGATTTTGCTTCGCCAAGAGCAAATCAAACACAGTGTGGAGGAAGCGACTATATGGGTTGGGAATGATTTAGTAGCCCTCAAAAGTTCCTCAACCGGTGCCCGCCCTTTCTGGGAAGACGATTTTCTTTCTCGGATCTTGCGTCCGCCAACCATCGGCAAGCAAGTCACCGCTGAAGAGGTAGAAAAAAAATTTCAACAGGCCTTTCGCAAATATCACTTACCGGAGCGGATGCGGTTTGAGTTTGGGATTGCCTCGCTCGAGGCAGCCGATGAAAATGCATTTGAAAAGATTTCCCCCAATTTTATCCAGACCTACATGGATACGACCCACAATTTCACGTTCAATTGGGTCTTGCAGTCTGGCAGCAGCACTTTGGGAGGGACGGGAATCGAAGAGGTTTTATTCGTGGTCATTCCTGATCTGCGCTCTTTGGTTTTGCAATCGTTGTGGTGGCGGATCACCATTTCCGTAATTTTTACATTGGTGATCATGACGGCATTTTATGTAACCGTACGCACCATGGTTCGTCAAAAAAAATTAGTTGAGATCAAAAATGATTTCATCAACAATATGACGCACGAATTCAAAACGCCCATTGCTACCATTTCATTGGCGGTCGATGCCCTGCGCAATGAGAAAGTGAAGTCCGACCCCGAGCGTATGAATTATTTCAACTCTATCATTAAGGAGGAGAACCTGCGTATGAATCGCCAGGTGGAGACCATTCTTCGCGCCTCCCAACTGGAGCGACAGGATTTCGAGGTAGCATTTACTCCTGTTCATGTTCATCCACTCATTCAACGGGTTGCCGATACCTTTTCGCTGCAGATCGATTCGCGTGCAGGCAGCCTGGTCCTTCGGCTTGACGCTGCTCAAGACCTCCTGCAAGCCGATGAGTCGCACTTGTCCAATCTCCTCAGCAACCTGATTGACAATGCACTGAAATATTGTAAAGAGGACGTTCCGCCTTCTGTGGAAATCGTCACCAAAAACGAATCCGGTCAGTGGGTCATGTCGATCCGCGACAATGGCATTGGCATGTCGCGCGATACCTTGAAACGCATCTACGAGAAATTCTATCGGGCACATACGGGAAATGTTCATAACGTCAAGGGCTTTGGGCTCGGACTGAGTTATGTCAAAACATTAGTCGATGCCCATCGAGGCTCCATCGAAGCAGAGAGCACCCTCGGCAAGGGCAGTTGTTTTACACTTCGGTTTCCGTTGGCGAAGGCCTAATCAGCTGCCAACGGATCGCGCCACAGCAGGCAGGCGTCCCCATAACTCAAAAATCGAAAATCATTTTCCATCGCGTAGGAATAGATCCGGCGCCAGTTGTCGCCCACCAACGCAGCAATCAAGAGCAGTAGGGTTGATTTGGGTTGATGAAAATTCGTGATCAAGCCATCGGCCATCCGAATCCGATAGCCCGGGGCGATTAGCAATTCGGTGCGCGTCCACAGCGAATCGCTTCCCTGCACATCCATTCGTTCCAAGACCGCCTCCAGTGCCACCTTGACCGGTATGGCAACCTTCGATTCATACGGCTCCCACTGCGTCAGTTTTTCCAAAGAGGCATTCCTGTTTTCCACCAAGCGGGCCCCCAACCAATAAATCGATTCCAAGGTTCTGAGTACGGTGGTGCCCACTGCCACCCGCTTGCCGCGATGGGCCAGCAGCCGCTCAAGGGTAGGTCGGTGTAAGTGAATCCACTCTCCGTGCATGGGGTGATCGGCGAGTTGGTTAGCCGTGACCGGCTTAAACGTACCCGCTCCCACATGGAGGGTCAGATCTAACCGCTCTACGCCCTTTCTGTGAAGCGTACCCAATAATTCATCCGTAAAGTGTAAGCCCGCTGTAGGTGCGGCAACCGATCCGTCTGCTGCCGCATACGTGGTTTGATAATCCGTTTGATCCTGCGCCTCCACCGAACGTTTCAGGTAAGGCGGAAGGGGTATGCGACCCGCCCGTTCCAACACTTCTCCAAAACTTCCGACCAATTCGGGCCATTCAAACTCGATCCGAAAATCCGTTTCCCCTTTCTCTAAAAAATGTGCCCGAAGCCAGGCCGCGGTCGATCCGCCGGATAACTCTAGCAACAACACCTGCCCCTTCTTCCACTTGGAAGCCCCCCCAATCAGGCAGCGCCAAATTACCCGGCCCCGACAAGCCAATGCCGTAGAAACTTCCGGATACGAAGCGTCGGGCTCCAAACAAAAAATTTCGATCCGCCCACCGGAAGGTTTTTCAAAAACCAATCGCGCCGGAATGACCCGAGAATCGTTTACGCATAATTGTACCGATTCGTCCAACTCCTCCGGAAGAAACACGAAACGAGACGGCCGAATCGCACCCGCACGATAGATCACGAGACGCGACTGGTCACGCGGCTGAACCGGATGGAGCGCAATGCGCTCCGGAGGCAATAAATAATCGTACTGAGCGATGTCAATCGAACGAGGATTCATACGCAACCAACTGTTGTGTGCCGCAAAAATGCAGAAACCTCCCGGGTTTTCACACTATCCACAGATTATCCACAGCTATTCACATCCCAAACAAATATTTTTTCAAAAATCAACCATCAAATTGAATGAAACGCCTTACGGTAAGGCGTTTCGTTGATTTTCGTCATGGGGATAAATTAAGGGGCCTCAAAATTTGGTCACAAAGTGGTAAAAAGTGTTATTTTGTGTCAGCACGAACAAATTCTTGTTAATCTACTGAAAATGACAGGCTTTATTGGAGAATACGAAGCAACGTTGGACGCCAAAGGGCGTTTTCTGCTTCCGGCTGGCTTCAAGCGTCAGTTGCCGGAGGGGGAGGGGTTGCAGTTTGTCATGAACCGGGGTTTTGAGAAGAGTCTGGCTTTATATCCGATCCAGAATTGGGAGCCGCTTTTTACTGACATCAGCCAGTTGAATGATTTCGATCCCAAGGTGCGGGAGTTTCGTCGCTATTTCTTGAATGGGGCGACGTTGGTGGAGCCGGATACGGCGGGGCGGTTATTGGTGCCACCGAATTTGAAAGTGCATGCGCAGTTGCAGCGAGACATCGTGCTCGTCGCTGCGGTAAACAAGATTGAGATCTGGGATAGTAATACGTACAAGCAGTTCTTTGATTCGTTCTCTCCGGAGGCGTTCAGCAAGCTGGCGCAGGAGGTGATGGTTCCGAAACCCCCTTCATCTGGCCAATAAGTTCTGATGGAAAGGAAGAGTACCGCTGATGCTTCCGATCCGTCCTACCACGTACCTGTACTCTTGCGCGAGGTGGTGGAGGGATTGAACATAAAGCCGGATGGGATTTATGTTGATTGCACGTTGGGGGGTGGGGGTCATGGCCGGGCGATTTTAGAAAGATTGGGTCCGCAGGGCCGGTTGATTGCATTCGATCAGGATGCGGATGCGGTCAAGAATCTTCCGGTCGATTCGCGGGTAGCGTTTTGGCCGCAGAATTTTCGGCATCTCCGTCGGTTTCTTCGGTTGCAGGGTATTGAACAGGTGGACGGAGTGCTTGCCGATTTGGGGGTAAGCAGTCACCAATTCGATGAAGCGGGTCGTGGGTTTTCCATTCGGTTTGAGGGGCCGTTGGATATGCGAATGGACCAGCGGGAATCACGTACGGCGGCTGAGGTGATCGCGCGGTATTCGGAAGCCGACTTGCATCGAATGTTTGAGCAGTATGGGGAAGTGACCAATGCCCGAACCCTGGCGCGTCTTTTGGTTCAGCAGCGCACGCATGTGTCCATCGAAACCACACAAACGCTTAAGGATGTCATCCGGGAGATCGTAAAGGGGAATCCCAGCAAGTATTTCGCCCAGGTCTTTCAGGCCTTGCGCATGGAGGTCAATCAAGAAGTGTTGGTGTTGAAGGAATGGCTTGAGCAGTTGCCGGCCGTGCTTTCTCCCGGCGCGCGTGCAGCCGTAATCACATTTCATTCGATCGAAGACCGGTTGGTGAAACAATTTTTTCGCAGGGGTTCTTTTCAGGATCCCGATCCCAATCCCTTTACCCGTACGGAGGATTGCTCTCCTTTTAATGTGATTACCAAAAAGCCGATCGAACCCACCGAAGAAGAGAAACAAATCAATCCTCGTTCTCGCAGTGCCAAGCTGCGGATCGCGGAGCGGCGATGAAACTGCTTGACTTAAAAACAAAAACATAAAACCGAATCCATCCGAATAACATGTCCGCCCCCGAAACAAAAATGAATTGGAAACAGTGGTTGAATTATCCCTCGCTGGTACGTCAGCTTCCCTTCATTTTATATCTCACGTTGCTTGGAGTGGTTTACATCTACAATGGTCATTGGGCAAACAAGACAATACGCAACATACAATTGGCGGAGAAAGAGATCCGTGAACTGAACTATGAATATGTGACGGCTAAGGGAGAGTTGTTGGCTAAGAGCAAACCCAGTGAGGTTTCTCAGGCCGTGGCCCCATTGGGATTGAAGGAGCTAAAAGGATCCCCTTGGGTATTATCGGATTCCTTGATTGTTCAAAAAAGAAAAACGGACTGATGGATACCAAGCGCGACATATTGGGGCGGGTGTATCTGAGTTTCATCGGAATTGTACTGATGGGTTCGTTGGTACTGGGCAGGGCTGTATACATACAACGTGTAGAGGGAAATTACTGGCGGGCCTTGAGTGATAGCATGCGGCAGCGGTTTGTTCCGCTGGATGCCCAGCGGGGTACAATCTATACCGAGAAGGGGGAGATGCTCAGCGCGTCCGTTCCCACGTTTGATCTGTATTTCGATTTTCAAGCAGATGGATTGCGCGAGGGAAACGGGAAAGTATTCTTTGCGAAGATTGATTCGTTTGCCCGTTCGATGTCGGCCTACTTCGGCGACCGGTCGGCTGCTGAATATGCCAGCGACTTCAAAGCCGGGTATAAAAAAGGGGATCGGTATTACCCGCTGAAGAAAAAGTTGAGTTTCGAGCAATACAAGGCCTTTCGCTCTTTTCCGTTGGCCAACTTGGGGCGCAACAAAAGCGGATTGATTGTGGAGGTGCACAACAAACGTCTGGTTCCCTACGGATTATTGGCCAGTCGCACCATCGGGCTGTCTCGTGAGTACATTCTCTCCGACGGAAAAATTAAGAAAATGAACGTTGGGTTGGAGCAGAGTTACGACTCGTTGCTCAGTGGACGGGATGGTCAGCGTATGGTGCGTTTTATTGCGCCCGGCACGGCCATCCCCATTGATGGTACGGAGTTGGAGCCGATAAATGGAAAAGACATCTATACAACGCTTGATTTGTCTATACAGGATATCACCGAGCAGGCCTTGTTGCAGCAACTGGAAAAATTTGAGGCGTTGTATGGCACCGCCATTGTAATCGAAACGGCCACGGGCAAGATCAAAGCGATCGCGAACCTGGGTCGGCGTTCCGATGGCAGTTACTGGGAGGACGATAATTACGCGCTGCGTTATACCGAACCGGGCTCCACGATTAAGTTGGTGACGCTGATGGCGGTGTTGGAAAAGGGTACCAGCCGGGCAACGGATTCGGTTTTTATCGGAACGGCTCAGACGGCACAGGTCGGTCCTAAATCGGTTACGGATGCCGAGCGTTCCATCCATCCTGTGTTGACGGTACCGGAGTGTTTCGCGCACAGCTCCAACATTGGAATGAGTCGGTTGGCCTTAAAGGCCTTTGGGGAGCGCCCCGGTGAGCTTCGCGAGTACATGCATCGATTTCGTATGGACGAGCCCTTGCAAGTGGGCCTTTCAACCAGCGGAAAGCCAACGTTTGTTGATCTGGAAAAGAAGGGAAGTGGTCTGTCGGATATGCTATCAATGAGTTTTGGGTATGCCTCAACGGTTAGTCCGCTAAACACCCTCACGCTCTACAACGCAGTGGCGAATGGCGGAAAAATGATGAAGCCCTATTTGGTGCATTCCATTCGGCAGGGGGGTGTATTGTATCGACAATTTGAGCCCACGGTTTTGTTGTCGGCGGTGGCCAGACCCGAGGTCATTCAAGCGGCTCGAAAGGCAATGGAACTGGTAACCACGGAGGGTACGGCCAAATATGTATTCAAGGGAATGCCGTTCTCGGTAGCGGGTAAGACGGGTACAAATAAAATATGGGATGGACCATACACCTATGACGATGGTGTTTATCAAGCCTCTTTTGTAGGGTTTTTCCCTGCTGATCAGCCAAAATATTCTTGCATTGTTCTGATCCGGACCAAGCCGCACGCCGCTAACATATTTGGAGGAACACTGGCGGCACCCGTTTTCCGGGAGATCGCCACCAAGCTCTATGCGATGTATGTGGATCGTCCCGAACCACATGGTGTTGTAGCACGTGCCGACAGCTCACTTTCCTTGTACGCTGGCTACCGGGCCTCCTTGCAACGAGTGTATTCACGGCTGGGACTTTCGTTTGTTGACTCGACTCAACGAGGCGATTTAATTCAAGTACGTGCTCAAAATGCTCAGAATGTTTGGCGACCGCAGCAAGTGCCTGCCAACACCTTGCCGGATTTGCGGGGAATGAGTTTGCGCGATGCCATCGGGCAGGTGGATCGGATGCGGCTGGGCATACAGGTCGAAGTGATCGGAAAAGGGAAGATCATTAAACAATCCATACCGGCAGGTACCACTCCAACGCGGGGCAGTAAACTAACGCTTGAATTGGGCGGATCATGATTATAAAAGACCTACTATATCAAATCTCCGTTCGCTCGGTTCGAGGCAACCAAGAGGAAGAGGTCAATTTCCTGCATACCGACTCTCGAACCGTTCTACCTGGATCGGCTTTTGTGGCGCTACGGGGTACACAGGTCGACGGCCATACGTATATCGAACAAGCTTTGGCGCAAGGAGCCTCTTTGATCGTGGCGGAAACGGAACCACCCATCGACGGCCGGAACACGCCGTGGATCGTTGTATCCAACTCCGCCGTGGCGTTGGCTGAAATGGCTGCAAATTTTTATGGCCACCCGGCCCGGCAATTAACCATCGTAGGAGTAACCGGTACGAACGGAAAAACAACCGTTGCCACCCTGTTGTATAAATTGTTTGATTCCCTGGGCTACCGCTGCGGGTTACTCAGCACCGTCGAAAATCAAATAGCCGGTCAGGTTTTCGAAGCGACGCATACCACCCCCGATGCCATACAACTCCACGGGTTGTTGCGGCGGATGGTAGATGCCAGATGCACGCACGTATTTATGGAGGTCAGTTCCCATGCCCTTCACCAGCATCGGGTTCATGGCCTATCCTTCCGGGGAGGCATCTTCACCAATATCACCCACGACCACCTCGATTACCATCAAACCTTTGAGGAATACATCCGGGTGAAAAAATCCCTTTTTGATGGGTTGTCTGGCTCCTCCTTTGCCCTGAGTAATGCCGATGACAAGCGGGGAGGGGTGATGTTGCAGAACACATCGGCACATGCATCTTACTATGCCTTTCGCACGGTGGCCGACTTCAAAGGAAAGGTTTTGGAAAATGGGTTGGATGGCTTGCTCCTTTCTATTGATCAGGTCGATGTGCATTTTCGGCTTGTCGGTGAATTCAATGCCTATAACCTATTGGCGGTTTATGGGGCGGCGTGTTTACTCGGGGTAGATAAGCAGGAAGTACTTACCCGGCTTAGTCAACTCACCGGAGCAACCGGCCGGTTCGACTGCTACCGCTCCCCAAAAACCGGTGTTTTGGGCATCATCGATTATGCACATACCCCCGATGCCTTACAAAATGTGTTGAGTACGATTGGTCGGCTGCGTCAAGGATCTCAACGGGTAATTACGGTTGTAGGGTGCGGAGGCAATCGAGATGCTTCAAAGCGCCCCATTATGGCTGCAGTTGCTTGTGCCCTGAGTGATCAGGCCATTTTCACGAGCGATAATCCTCGCTTTGAGGATCCTAAGCAGATTCTCGCGGATATGGAACGGGAACTGACACCCACCGATCGCCGTAAATGTCTGTCAATTCTTGACCGCCGGGAGGCGATCAAAGCCGCGGTGCAACTCACAGCGCCCAACGATATTATGCTGGTGGCTGGAAAAGGGCATGAGCCGTATCAAGAAGTCGCGGGTCGACGGGAGCCCTTTGACGATAAAAAAATGATGCTTGAATTTTTTGAATTGCTCGAAAAATAAAAAACAACATGCTCTATCATCTTTTTGATTGGCTGAGAGAAGAAGGTTTCCGGTTTCCCGGAATTGAGCTGTTTCGTTTTATTACGTTTCGTACCCTGATGGCTGTGTTGCTGTCGTTGTTCATTACGCTGATCTATGGAAAAAAGCTGATCCGTTTTCTGCAAGCCCGTCAGTTCAGTGAGGGGGTACGCGGACTGGGATTGGCCGGAGAAAACCTGAAGCGGGATACACCCACCATGGGGGGGATTATTATTCTGTTGGCGATCCTGATCCCCACGCTGCTGTTGGCCAACTTATCAAAGATTTATGTGCAACTCATGCTCATCAGTACCGTATGGTTGGGTGCGATCGGTTTCATCGATGACTCACTCAAGCTGCGCGGGAAACGTCGGGCGAAGACATTGGGATTAGATTATAAGAAGACGGCGGAAGACGGACTGGCCGGTCGATTTAAGATTTTAGGACAGGTGGGACTAGGCATTTTAGTCGGAGCGACACTCTATTTCAACAGCGAGGTAAAGATCTGGCGCGAGTACATCGGTGCGCCCGCCTCGGCCCAGGCCGATTCAGCGGTGTTCGTGAAGAACGTGAACGGACAGCCCAAATACTTCGTAGAAACCAAGACGCCCATCACCACCATTCCATTCGTAAAAAATCATGAATTCAATTACTCCAAGTTGCTGCCGGCTTCCCTTCGTTCTTACGACTGGTTGCTGTACATATTGGTGGTCATCTTCATCATCACGGCTGTTTCGAATGGAGCGAATCTGTCGGACGGGCTGGATGGACTAACGACCGGTACTTCCGCCCTGATCGGCGTGTTGTTGGGCATATTCGCCTATGCCAGCGGGAACCTCGTCTTTGCCGATTACCTGAACATCATGTACATCCCCAACCTGGGGGAGCTGTCTGTTTTCATCGCCGCCATGATCGGGGCCTGTATCGGTTTTCTCTGGTACAATTCTTATCCGGCACAGATGTTCATGGGCGATACCGGAAGTCTTACGCTGGGCGGGATCATTGCTGCGCTGGCCATCATTGTGCATAAAGAATTACTGATTCCCATCTTCTGCGGGGTGTTTCTGGTTGAGGCCCTAAGTGTTGTGATCCAGGTGGGATATTTCAAATACACCAAACGAAAATATGGGGCCGGTCGTCGGATTTTCCTAATGGCTCCGCTACATCATCATTTTCAGAAAAAAGGTTATCACGAAGTGAAAATCGTGAACCGGTTCTGGATCGTAACCGTGTTGTTGGTCGTCTTCAGCATCGTCACCCTTAAGCTCCGTTAAATCCAATATATCCAATCCATTCAACCCATCGAATCCTAATGAACCCCCCCCGCCCAACGGAAATCCAATCATGAAGAGAAAGCTGATCATATTAGGCGGTGGCGAAAGCGGTGTCGGGGCTGCCTTGCTCGGTAAGCAGAAAGGCTATGAGGTTTTTCTGACCGATCAGGGCACCCTGAAACCGACTTATCGCTCAACGCTCACGGCTGCAGGCATTGAGTTTGAGGAGGGACAAACCTCGATGGATCGGGTATCGGCAGCAGATGAGGTAGTGAAAAGTCCGGGTATTCCCGAAACCAACGCCACCGTGATCGCCCTTCGCCAATTGGGTATCCCCATGATCAGCGAGATAGAGCTGGCCTATCGATTTATCGGAGACAGCCGGGTGTTGGCCATCACGGGAACAAACGGGAAAAGTACCACCACCACACTGCTTTGGCATATTTGTCAAAAGGCCGGACTCGACGCTGCCCTGGTTGGGAACATCGGACGCTCCTTTGCTTGGCAAGTGGCCGAGGCGCCCAAGCCCTTCTACGTGGTGGAGGTCAGCAGTTTTCAACTGGATGACATCGTCACCTTTCGTCCCCACGTGGCCATCCTTACCAACATTACAGAAGACCATTTGGATCGGTATGCCTACCGAATGGAAAATTATGTGCGCAGCAAGTTTCGCATTACCCTGAATCAGACCGCCAGCGATGTATTTATCTACAACCTCGATGACGAGGTGATCCAACAAGCCCTTTCATCCATATCCATTAAAGCCACCGAACGACCCATTACTATGAAAAGAGAACTACCCCACGGCGCCTTCATTAAAGATGGCGACCTGTACGTCCGCACCAGCCAAGACTATATGATCATGAGTGTATTTGATTTTGCCCTGAAGGGGAAGCACAATCAATACAACACCATGGCTGCTTGTGTGGCTGCGGCTACCATTGACATTCGAAAAGAAAAAATCCGCGAGGCGGTCATGGATTTTCAGGGCGTCGAGCATCGATTGGAACCCGTAGCCACCGTGGGGGGCGTGCTGTTTATCAATGACAGTAAAGCAACGAACGTCAATTCCGTCTGGTATGCATTAGAAAGCATGACGCGGCCCACCATTCTGATTCTGGGCGGAGTGGATAAGGGGAATGATTATGAGTTGATCCGGGAGTTGGTGCAGGAAAAAGTGAAGGCCATTGTATGCTTGGGTACCGATAATGATAAGATACACCAGGCCTTTGGGGAGGTCGTTCCCTCAGTGGTTGATACGCACTCAGCCGAGGAGGCAGTACAAACAGCCTTCCGTTTGGCCCAAAAGGGCGATGCCGTGTTGCTGAGCCCGGCTTGTGCCAGCTTTGATCTGTTCAACGACTATGAGGACCGAGGTAAACAATTCAAACAAGCTGTTCGAAACCTTTGATCGCAGAAATGGAAAACCAAGAACTCATAACACCCTCGGGGGAGCGTCGCTCGATGTTCGATACCAGCCACATCGTGCAAAGCACGAAGGGTGATAAAGTTATTTGGGGCCTGGTGGTCTTGCTCACGCTTGTGTCCTTATTGGCCGTATACAGCTCCACGGGACTCTTGGCCTATAAAAAATACCAGGGGAATACGGAGGCCTACTTAATAAAGCAAGTTGGCTTCATCATCTTCGGAATTGCCATGGTTTACTTTGCCCACCGGGTTAATTATAAATACTATTCTCGCATCGCACAAATCGCTTTTCTTGTTTCCATTCCCTTGCTTATTTACACCTTATTCTTTGGCGTGAAAATGAATGAAGGCAGTCGCTGGATTAAGCTGCCCATTATCAACATGACCCTCCAGACCTCCGATTTTGCCAAGCTGGCTTTGTTTATGTACCTCTCACGCGGAATTAGTAAGCGACAAGATCAGATCAAGCAATTACGGTCCGGCTACTTGCCACTCATTTTGCCCGTCCTTCTCATTTGCGGATTGATCGCGCCGGCGAATCTGTCGACGGCCTTGCTGCTGGGAGCCAGCTGCCTGCTGTTGTTATTTATTGGAAGAGCCAGCATCAAGCATTTATTGGCCACCGTAGGCATTGCGTTGATACCATTGGTCTTTTTGATATTGGCAGCCATCTCCCAACACGATCGAAAAGGGACCAGCTCGCCGGAGGCGGAGCGTGTCGCGGGTTCCTCTTCAGCGCTTACGGGACGGGTAAGCACTTGGGTCAATCGGGTCGAACAATTTTTGTACGGCAGCGATGACATTAATGATGATGCCTACCAAGTTAATCAAGCTAAGATTGCAATTTCAAAGGGGGGATTGCTGGGGGTGGGACCCGGTAGAAGTACAACACGCGATTTTTTGCCCCAGGCGTACAATGATTTTATATACGCTATCATCATCGAGGAATATGGAATCGCCGGTGGTGCTTTCATTCTGTTTGTGTATTTGGTATTTCTGTTTCGGTGTATCCGCATTTTTAAGCGATGCCCCTATGCGTTCGGTGCTTTTCTTGCGTTGGGACTAAGTTTCACACTCGCCATACAGGCTATGGTAAACATGGCGGTAACCGTAAACCTATTTCCGGTGACCGGCGTTACGCTCCCCCTGGTGAGTATGGGCGGCACCAGTTTTCTATTTACCTGCCTCTCCATCGGAATCATATTAAGTGTGGCACGTCACGTTGAACAGCAACAAGGAACCCATTCCTCCACTCCTGAACCAATTACGAATGAATAGTCTTCGTTTTATTATAGCGGGCGGAGGTACAGGGGGACATATTTTCCCCGCCCTCTCTATTGCGGAGGCCATTCGGAAGCTGGAGCCAACGGCCCGGTTTCAGTTCGTGGGAGCGAGAGGAAAAATGGAAATGGAGAAAGTACCTCAGGCGGGATTTGACATCGAGGGACTTGATATCGTTGGGTTCGATCGACACAATCCGATTAAGAATTTTTCGCTTCCGATCAAATTGTTGCGGAGCTTTTTTCACGTACGCTCAATCTTCCGCAGATTTCGTCCCACTGCCGTGGTTGGCGTTGGCGGATACTCCAGCTATCCGGTCTTACGCTATGCGCAGGCACATCGAATCCCCACTTTCTTGCACGAGGCCAACTCGTATGCAGGTAAAAGCAATCAGTGGCTCGCCAAACATGCCACCCAGATTTTTGTGGGCATGCGAGGCATGGAAAAGTTTTTTCCGGCCGATAAGATGGTCATCACCGGAAATCCGGTCCGAATCAACATCCTACAATCGTCTGTTGATCGAACGGATGCGTTGCTGGCTTTCGGATTGGATCCGGCCAAACCAACCGTATTGGTGGTTGGCGGTAGCCTCGGTGCCCGCTCGATCAACGAGGCACTTCAAGCCGGTTGGGAGAAATTGATCGGGGCGGGGATTCAGCTCATCTGGCAAACCGGACAATCGGGTGCCTCCCTGCCTCCGATTCCGAGTACGGCGGTAGGCATGATCCATCGAACACCTTTTATCAAGGAAATGGATAAGGGGTATGCGGCTGCAGACTTGGTGGTGAGTCGATCTGGTGCCATGAGCATTGCTGAATTGGAAGTGGTCGGCAAGCCCGCCATTCTGGTTCCCTATCCGCTGGCGGCAGAGGATCACCAAACCTCCAATGCGCGGCAATTGGTAGAGGCCGGTGCTGCCCTGCTGGTGCGCGATTCAGACGTGGCAAACGAATTGATCGATCGGGTATTGGAATTGATGCGCGATGAATCGCGTCGCTGGCAGATGGGCGCGCAAAGTCATCAGCTGGGCGTCCGGGATGCCGATCGGCGCATCGCCACCTGGATCTTGAAAAACATAAAAACTAACGAGTCGGAACCTACGTTGAAAACCGCTTTGTGAAAATGAGACATACGCCTAACCCAAATCAACCTTTTCAGTTTCCCCTAGCCGCGAAAGAGGCCGGGTTTATTTATTTCCTCGGGATCGGAGGGATCGGGATGAGTGCGCTGGCTCGTTACCTACAGATGGCGGGGTACTCGGTTTGCGGCTATGATAAGACAGAGACCGATCTTACGCGCTCCCTGCAGGAAATCGGTATCGAAGTACATTATACCGACGATGTCCTTCGCATTCCGACGGATCTGCAATTGGTGATTTACACCCCCGCGGTACCGACCGACCTGCACCTATATCAGTATTGCCTGCAATCGGGCAAGCCGATGAAAAAGCGCAGCGAGGTTTTGCAAGCACTCACATTCGGAACATATAATATTTGTGTGGCCGGGACGCACGGGAAAACAACTACCTCAACGCTGATCGCTCATATTCTGCGCCACAGCGGGTATGGCTGTCAGGCCTACCTAGGAGGCATCTCGGTGAATTATCAAACCAATACCTGGTCATCTACCCGAAACGTCTCCGTGATCGAAGCAGATGAATACGATCGCAGTTTCCTTCGTCTGCATCCCGACCTGGCACTGATCACCGCCATGGATCCCGATCACTTGGACATTTATGGAACGGTACAGGCTATGGAAGAGGCTTATATCGATTTCACACGGCTGCTCTCTGACCAAGGCGTTTTGATCTATCACCATTCCCTCAAGCAAGCAGCGGCCCTGGAGGCACCCACGCGCTTCAGTTATGCGCTGCAGGTAGAAACAGCCGACTATTATGTATGCTCTTTGGCTGCAGCAGCCGACGGATATCAATTTGATCTGAAAATACCCGGTGGGATCATTGCAGGCTGTTCGCTTCCCATCGGCGGACTGCATAATGTCGAGAATGCCGTTGGTGCTGCGGCCGTCTGCCATCGGCTGGGAATAGGTTCCGAGGCGATTCGTTCCGCTCTGGCCTGTTTCCAAGGTGTCAAGAGAAGATTTGAAACCCTCTATCGAACACATGGGCGCCGATGGATCGATGATTATGCCCACCACCCGGAGGAGTTGCGTGCCTTGCTGCTTGGAATACGCGATCTATACCCCACTCATTATTTGACCTTGGTGTTTCAACCTCACCTCTATACCCGCACGCGCGATCTTGCGGCTGATTTTGCTGAGGTGCTCTCCCTTGCCGATCAGTCCTATTTGTTGCCCATCTATCCCGCCCGAGAGTTGCCGATTGAAGGCGTTTCCTCCGAAATGATACGCTCGGAAAAACATCCCGAGGGGTATCCAGTTTGGGACAAACAAACATTTGCCAACTGGGTGTCAAATCAATGGAGTTACTCCACGCCCCAACCCGGGATTTTGGTTACGGCCGGCGCGGGCGACATCGACCAGCTTTATTCATCCATCCTAAAGCAATTACCTACTCCATGATGCGATCCATCACTATACAGCGCGTCTTATTCGTCCTGCTGTGGGTAGGCATCGCTGCCGCAATGGGATATTTATTAAAGACAGCTTGGAGTGAAAAAAAGGGTAGTCGTTGCCAAGGATTTAGCCTTTCCCGAAAGGACAAGGATTCCTTCGTATTTATTCAGGCTACCCAAGTCGAAAAGCTGATTCGCTTACGGGCGGGGGGGGAAATCGTGGGGCAGCTTACCAGCCGAATCCCGTTACAAGCCATCGAGGATACACTGAAAATGCTTCCCGGTGTCTCGGATGCCCAAGCCTATTTCGATAATGCCTCCTTTTTGCAAATACGTATTCAAGAGCGGTTGCCGGTTGCCCGGATCTTTATAAGGGGAGGAGCCAGTTATTATTTAGACAGTGCCGCACAATTACTGCCCCTCTCTGATCAAGTAGTCATCGATTGTCCGGTTTTTAATGGAGTCCGGTGGGAGGGGAAACACCCGGATAGTTTACAAGCAGTTCGCATTGTATCCCTGGCTCGTTGCATTCAATCCGATTCGTTTTGGTTTGCTCAAGTGGGTCATTTTGAGATCGATGATAAAGGTCAGTTTGAAATGATACCAGTAGCCGGAAACCACCGCGTACAATTTGGTGGGGCAGAAGATCCCACGGCTTCTTTTCGCCGGCTCTGGTTGTTCTACCAACAAGTGCTTCGGACACAGGGATTGGATCGCTACGCCCGTATCGATGTTCGTTATCAAGGGCAAGTGGTGGCCAGTCGAAATCGCTATTCGGCTCAACCCGATTCCATCCAACTGCGCAAGCAGGTTGATAAATTAATCGAGGCGGGCTTGAGATCCGACTCTTCATATCAAGTTATTAAACCCATTAAACGCGCTACATAAACCCCAACTAAAAACAACGATCATGAAACAAAAAAGACCCGTCATTGTCGGCCTCGACATCGGTACCACAAAGATTGCGGTAATCGCCGGACGCAGAAGCGAGTATGGAAAACTCGAAATTCTCGGATTTGGCCGCGCCAACTCCAACGGCGTAAAACATGGACAAGTGCTCAACATTGATGAAACCATCAAGGCCATTCGTACGGCAATGGACAATTGCCTGGCTTCCAACCCCAATCTCCGCGTAGAGGAGGTCTATGTGGGTGTGGCCGGTCATCACATCAAAAGCCTGCAAACCCGGGGCGACATCGTTCGCCAGCGCACGGAAGAAGAGATCGTTCAAGCGGAAATTGATCAATTGATCCGGGACCAATACAAAACCTATATCCCGGCCGGCGACCAGATCATCGATGTGATTCCGCAGGAATTTACCGTCGACAACCATCCCAACATCGCCAACCCAATCGGCTATGGCGGCGTCAAGATTGGTGCCAACTTTCACATCATTACCGGCGATAAGAACGCCATTCGGAACATCAACCGAAGTGTGGAGAAGGCTAGTCTTCAAACCAAAGACCTGGTCCTTCAACCCCTGGCCTCGGCCGCGGCCGTCATGGGACAAGAAGACCTGGAAGCAGGCGTTGCCATCGTCGACATTGGTGGCGGTACCACCGACCTGGCTGTTTTTTACGAAGGTATTCTCAAGCATACGGCGGTCATTCCCTTTGCCGGAGAGAACATCACCAATGATATCAAAACCGGTTTGGGCGTATTGAAATCTCAAGCCGAGCTCTTGAAAGTAAAGTTTGGTTGCGCTCTTGCCAATGAAGCCAAGTCAAACGCGTTCATCACCATCCCCGGATTGAGGGGCATGCCGGCCAAGGAGATTAGTGTCAAGAACCTGGCCAACATCATTCAAGCACGCATGAGTGAAATCCTGGATTTTGTGAACTATCACCTGAAACAAGTAGGGTTAGATAACAAAGCACTCAATGGAGGCGTGGTGCTGACGGGTGGAGGATCGCAGTTGGAGCACCTCATTCAACTGACGGAATACGTAACCGGCCTGAATGCTCGAATCGGATTGCCCAATGAACACCTGGCCGCCGGTCATGCCGACGATCTTTCCAAACCAACTTACGCGACCTGCATTGGGTTGATCCTAAAAGGACTTGATGATTTCGAAAATAACCGTCAAGAATTTTCTGCTAATTATCTTCTGTTGGAGCCCGAGTTGGTAGAAGAAGTGAAAATCGATACGGAGACTGACACCATTGAAACAGGTACACCGGGCGCAGTAGGTGAGGGCCGACAGGGACTGGCCGGTTTCTGGGATAAGTTCCGCGATAAGATCATTGAACTGTTCCGAGAAGAAGAGGATGCCAAATTCAACGGACGCTAATTCGTAACCATTCCTAACCCATGGGGTCTGTTCCCCACAAAACCACGTATATGATCCATTTTGACCTTCCTAAAGAAAAATCATCGATCCTGAAAGTCATCGGCGTCGGTGGCGGCGGCGGCAACGCCGCAAACTACATGTTTAACCAACAGGTAGAGGGTGCCAATTTCATCATCTGCAATACCGATGCACAGGCATTGAGTGAAAGCCCAATCCCGAATCGGATCCAACTCGGCCCACACCTCACGCAAGGACTAGGAGCCGGTGCGAATCCTGATATTGGACGCCAAGCCACGGAGGAGTCACTCGAGGAAATCAAGCGCATTCTTGAAGTCAACACCAAGATGGCATTTATCACCGCCGGTATGGGCGGAGGTACTGGAACCGGTGGAGCGCCCATCATTGCTAAGATCTGTAAGGATCTGGGAATTTTGACCGTTGGCATTGTTACGACTCCGTTCTCGTACGAGGGGAAGAAACGATTGCAGCAAGCGGAGGAAGGCATCAAAAATTTACAGGAGCATGTTGATACGCTGATCGTGATCAACAACGACAAACTCCGTCACCAATACGGAAACCTGAAAATGCGGGAGGCCTTTGAGCGAGCGGATAACGTACTGGCCACAGCCGCTCGTTGCATAACCGATGTGATCAGTAGCACCGGACAGATCAACGTTGATTTTGCTGATGTCTGCACCGTGATGCGCAACGGACGCCGGGCGATCCTGGGCCACGCAGAAGTTGCCGGAGAAGACCGCGCCCTGCACGCCATCGAACAGGCTCTGAATTCGCCGCTGCTGAATGACAACAATATCCATGGAGCCAAATGGTTATTGATCAACATCACTTCAGCGCCCGGTCAGCATGAACATACGGTAGATGAAGTTGAAACCATTCAACAATATCTGGCACAACAAGCCGGCGACGAAACGGATGTGATCATGGGACTGGGCTTCGATGCCCGGTTGGGGGATAAGCTGGGTGTGACCGTGATCGCCTCCGGCATCGATCATCCGGCCTCTTTCATTCAACCGGTGGCACAAGCAAACAAAGCCAAAGAGGAAAAGATCGTGATGGTGCTTGGCCAATCGGAAGAGGAAGTTAAGCCCACTCCGGTATCCGTTGCGGTTTTGCCCGAACCGGTGCCATCGATAATCGAAACACCCTTACCCGTGGTAGCTGAATTACCGGTTACACCACCCGAACATTTGATGCCCGTGTTGGTGTCAGAAGAAGAGACACCTGCCACTGAGCCGGTTTCAGAGGAGCCAACAGTTATTCATTGGCAATTGGAGCAGGAACCGGTAATGGAAATTCCTCCTTCTTTGCAGACGGTTGCTCCCACCGATGCTGTATTTATGCAGGCGTACGCTGAGCCCCCTGCTACCGGTAGTGTGCATTCAGGCGGTTACCTGTCGAGGCCTTCCAATATTTATGCCTCACAGCCCCCACAAACACCTTCGTCGCCGGTCGATATACCCACCCCGGCTGTTGAACCTCCCCAGCTGGAAACACCGGAAATATCCCTGGTGCGGGAGGAAGATGAATTATTGGGTTTACAAATGCACCTGGTAGAACGCACCGTGGATCAAACTCCAGAGCCCTTGCCCGTCCTTGAAAACAAACCGGCCGCCCCACTGGCGACCACGCCGGAGTGGGACGAAGAAATTGAACAGCAACGCCGTGCCGCCGAGCGTTTGCAAAAGCTTCGCAGCCTGTCGTTCAATTTCAATGCCGCCGATTCGAACAATGAATTTGAAACCGTTCCGGCATATATCCGCCGAAACATGGAATTGTATAACAGCTCCAATACGGTAGAAAATTTTTACAGCAATTACGAGGTTCGTTCGGACGATAAAAATCAAGTCCAGCTCAGTACCATCAATACGTTCTTGGACGGAAAACGACCCGACTGATCAGGGTTTGTGTAGCAAGCCCGATGGGCACCCTGTTTTTAGTTGTTCCTCCCGCCTTTGCGGGAGGATTTTTTTAGGTGAGGTCTTTCCGACGCAACCACCAAAAACAAAATAGCCACAACAGGCAGGTGTATGCCGCCGATACCAGTATGTGCTTGGGAATGGCATCAACCAAGGATTGGTAATCAGTAGAATCAGAAATTTTGGCTAAATAGGGTGGCGGTGGAAGCATCCGATCGGATGCTTCCATTGGTAAATAGTGATACCAATTTCCCGTCTTCCAGCGCCAGCTAGACAGCTGGATGAGTACATTCTCGGGTATGAGGTAATAGAATAAGAATAGTCCCAAGGCTAATAAGGCACGCTTTAGCAGGAAACCAATTAGAAAAGCGATCGATAATTGATTAAAAGTGATGAGTGCGAACAGGCCCATGTATTGCAGGTTTACGTGTAACCCGGCGGTGGCACTATCCGGATTTGCCCACCCGATTACCAAAGTAACCAGTATGATCACGCTGGTCAGCAACAAAGTTAGGGCTGCAATGCCCAAAAGCTTGCTCCATAAAAATTGATCTCGACTCCAACCGTCTAAAATATTTTGCCGTTGGGTTCGATATTGATATTCGTTTGTGATTAACATAATCACCAAAACGCTGGGGATGAAAACTAAAAACGAGGAAATGTAGGCAAGGGTATGCCAGATCTCAGGAAAATCAAATGGAGATCCAATGGCTAATTTCAGAACCGCATCTACCTGCTGATTGCTCTCTCGAACGTCCTCATAGCCTGTATAAAAGAGATATGCAATACCCGGGTAAGCAATTAATACCAGTGCCAGCACAAGCCAAAATGCCCAGTAGCGACGGAGTTTCAGCCATTCGGTGTATAGTAGATTAGTAATCTTCATGTTCAATCATTGGTCAACTCCAAAAATCGGGTTTCGAGTTTTTTTCTACGCAGGGAAAGATGGGTTAAAATGATTCCGCTCTCCATACAAGTTCTGTTCAGATACTCCAGGTTGGCAAGCCCTTTTGGAAAATAGGTGTTCACCAATCCCGACTCTTTATTTGTATCCGTCGTTATGCCGCGATCGGATAAAACGGCCGTCAGTAGCTGACGGTTCGCGGCATCCATTTCTACTACATCTTCATCCATGAGAACTTCTGAAACCGGCCCATCTGCCAGTAAGTTCCCTCTTTTTAGAATAGCAACATGCGTGCATATTTTTTCTACTTCATCCAACAAATGACTGGCTATGATAATGCTGTGCCCCGCTTGGCTGAGCGCTCGGATTAGTTCCCGTATTTCAGCGATTCCCACTGGATCAAGTCCGTTGGTTGGTTCGTCGAGTACCAGTACGCCCGGGTTCCCAAGCAGGGCTGCTCCGATGGCTAACCGTTGCTTCATTCCCAGGCTATACGTACTGAACCGATGTTTACGGCGTTCGTAGAGGCCTACTAATTTTAAAACCCGGGTGATGTCCGTCTCGTCCCCGCGTCCGCTGATCGATACTGTTATCCGAAGGTTCTCCTCGCCCGATAGGTATTGATAAAAATTGGGCGTTTCCAGCATGCAGCCGATCTTCTTTCGATAAGAATCACCAAATTGACCGTCAAACCACTTAAAATTTCCTTTCTGAGGCCGAAGCACCGACATCAAAATACCCAGTAAGGTTGTTTTGCCGCTGCCGTTTGGGCCCAATATGCCGTAAACGGAACCCTCCGGTACCTCCAGGCTCACGTCATTCAGAGCCCGTACCGATCCGTACGATTTTTGAATGTTGTTAATTTGCAGAACGGAAAACACGGCTACTAAGGTAATTGAATTACCCCTGAACCATTGCATCTTTCCTCCGTTTTAACGTCATGGCAACATACTTAATAACAGGTGGCACAGGCTTGGTTGGCGAAGCGCTTTGCGAGCTACTGATCCGCACCGGACAACACGTGATTATCTTAACCCGTAATCCCGATTCCTTCTCCCCCAACACTCCGCTGCTCTCGTATCGACACTGGGACCCAGTCAAAGAACAAATCGACGAGCTCGCCATTCAACAGGCCGATTATATCATTCATTTGGCCGGGGCCAATGTGGCTGAAAAAAGATGGACCACCCAGCGAAAAAAAGAAATCGTCGACAGCCGCGTTCGATCCGGACGATTTTTATCCAACACGCTTGCCCGCATTCCCAACTCAGTTCAGGCAGTGATCGGAGCCTCAGCACAAGGATGGTATGGTCCGGATCCATCGGTCCCCAACCCAAACCCCTTTCAAGAAACTGCCCCCGCCTTCCGCGATTTTCTGGGATCTACTTGCCAGCTCTGGGAAGAAAGCTTGCATCCCATTAAAGAGCTGGGCATTCGTCTGATCACCTTGCGAATTGGAATTGTACTGAGCCTAAAAGCCGGCGCTTTGGCGGAGTTTCGTAAGCCTTTACGGTGGGGAATCTCTCCGGTATTGGGAAACGGCAATCAAATGATTAGTTGGATTCACATCCAAGATCTCGTTTCTCTAATCGATTGGTCGCTGAAACAGGAAAAGATCTCAGGTGTATACAATGCCGCGGCCCCCCATCCGGTATCGAACCGCACCCTGATGCGTACATTGGCTCGGGCAAGCCGTCTGCCCTTTGTTCCGATTCCGGTGCCCACCTTTTTTCTAAAACTGATCTTGGGTGAAATGAGCATTGAGATCTTGAAAAGCACGACGATCAGTGTTGAAAAAGTTCAAGCGGCCGGATTCCATTTTTCTTTTCCGGAAATCGAAGACGCACTCCGCGATCTGTTGAATTGATCGTCAGTTGCGCACCGGCTTGCCACCTTTCATGACGCTTTGAATGCGTTCCAGGGTTTTGCGTTCGCCACAAAGAGAAAGAAAGGCTTCGCGTTCCAGATCGAGCAAATACTGTTCGCTCACCTGTGTGGGTTCGCTGAGGTCGCCTCCACACATCACATACGCCAATTTTTGGGCGATCAACGCATCGTGTTCTGTTGCATAGCCCGCCGTGCGCATGCCATGTATACCGGCAAAGAGTGCTCCTAAGCCCGAGCGGCCCAATACCTTCACATCGGTTCGGGGGATTGGGGCCACATATCCTTGCTCCAACATCTTTATTGCCTTGTTTTTTGCCTCGGATATCCGGCGGCTTTGATTCATGACGATTTGATCCAATCCTTTTCGAAAAACGCCCAGGTTAAATCCTTCATGCGCTGACGTAGCCACCTTGGCGGTGGCGATTGAAAGGAAACGATTCTTCAAAGTGATCGTCTCCGGTTCATCCGGATGCATTTCATCGGAAGCGCGCAGCACGAATTCTTTTGTACCGCCCCCGCCGGGAATCACACCCACCCCCAATTCAACCAGTCCGATATAGGTTTCGGCAGCCGGGCAACAGGCGTCCGCATGCAAATTCATTTCACAAGCACCTCCCAGCGTCATCCCATGGGGGGCAACGATCACCGGTATCCCCGAATACCGCACCCGCATCATGGTATTCTGAAAATAGCGGATGGCCAGATCCAATTCATCGAATTCCTGCTCGATGGCCAGCAAAAAGATCATACCCACGTTGGCTCCAACGGAGAAGTTCAATCCCTCGTTGGCAATCACCAATCCCTTTCCCGATTGCTCGGCCAGATCGATCGACGTTTGAATACCGGTGAGCACATCGCCGGCAATGCTGCCCATCTTTGTATTCCATTGAAGCGCCAAGACTGAATCGCCGAGATCTACCAGGCGACAACTATTGTTTTTCCAAATCGTTTGCTCGCTGCGGTGGCTCGGCATGATGTAAGCCTCGCCCCCGGGTAAGGGTCGGTGTGTTTTGGTAGCCGGATCATAGCAAAAACGTTTTCCCCCCTCAATCTTATAAAAACTTTTGATGCCACCGGCGATCATCTCTTTGACCCAATGGGCGACGGCATATCCATTTTTTTCCATTGCCTCTACCGACCGGGCCACTCCCAATGTATCCCAACTCTCAAACGCCCCGATCTCCCAGCCAAATCCGGCCATTAATGCATCGTCTACCCGGTAAAGCTCATCGCTGATCTCCGGAATGCGTTGCGAGATGTAGGAGAACAGACCATAATGAAAATGTCGGTAGAATTCTCCTGCTTTGTCGGGTGCGGCAACCAGCATCTTTAGCCGATCGGTTAACGTATCCACTTGCTTGGCTGCTTCCACACTGGCGAACTTGGGCTTTTGTCGGGTCTTGTATTCCATCGTTTGCAGATCCAGCGTGAGGATCTCTTTTTCTTCGGAGGGACCTTTGACCTTCTTGAAAAAGCCCTGTCCCGTTTTATCCCCCAGCCAATTGCTGTCAACCATTTGTTGCAGCCAGTTCGGGATATTGAATTTATCCCGGGCTTCGTCGCTCGGACAATTATCCGCCACGCCTTTTGCCACGCGTACCAACGTATCGAGTCCCACTACATCGGCGGTTCGAAAGGTGGCGGAGCGCGGGCGACCAATGATGGGTCCGGTGAGCGCATCGATCTCATCCACGGTGAGTCCCATTTTGGCCTGCACATGCATAATGGCCATCATGCCAAACACCCCGATCCGGTTGGCAATGAATGCAGGTGTGTCTTTACAGAGCACGGTTGTTTTGCCGAGGAAGCGATCCCCGAATTCCATCAAAAAGGCAACGACCGCAGGATCGGTCTCCGGGGTGGGAATGATCTCCAACAGACGCAGGTATCGAGGGGGATTGAAAAAATGCGTTCCGCAAAAATGTTTTCGAAAATCCTCACTCCGGCCCTCCGCCATTTGATGTATGGGAATCCCCGAGGTATTGGAGCTGATGAGGGTTCCGGGTTTTCGGTGTTTTTCAACTTCAGTAAAAAGCTGTTGCTTGATGTCCAGTCGCTCCACCACCACCTCGATCACCCAGTCGCACGTGCAGATGCGGGAAAGATCATCGGTAAAATTTCCTACCGCGATCCGGTTTACTACGGAGCTGTCGAGTACGGGAGAAGGGTTGGATTTGATCGCTGCCAGCAAGGCCTCGCGGGCAATGCGATCGCGTTGATCTTTACGCGCGTTTTCCGGTAATTCTTTTGGAAGTAGATCGAGCAGGATTATCGGAAATCCAGCGCCGGCCAGGTGGCAGGCAATGCGTGAACCCATAACGCCGCTACCGAGAACAGCAACTTGTTTGATACGGCGGGTGGACATGGCTGGTAACGATTGAGCGATCGCTTACGAAGATACGCCAACGAAGTCAGTCTCAACTGATGCCCGATCCGGGCTCAACCGAAGAATCCGGATGTACAAAATGGAGTTTCCCGGATCGGTCCTCGGCCATCAAGATCATTCCATTGCTCTCAATGCCCCGCATTTTTCGGGGAGCCAGATTGGTAACGACCGTTACTTGTTTTCCTAAGATGTCCTGCGGCGCATAATGCATCGCAATGCCGCTGACAATGGTGCGGGTTTCGCTGCCCAGGTCAACCGATAATTTCAATAATTTATCTGCCTTCTCCACTTTTTCGGCAGCTACGATCGTGCCCACTTTCAACTCCACTTTCGCAAAATCATCAAATTGAATCGTGGGCTTTGCGGCAGGTTGTTCGGCAGGGGCGGGTGTTTCGGTCGACATAAGATTCGCTTTAAGCTTCTCCAATTGGGTTTCGATTTCTGTGTCCTCGATCTTTCGGAAGAGCAGTTGAGGTTCGCGCAGGGAATAGCCGACTTTCAACAAGTCGATCCGTCCGGCATTTTTCCATTCTAGCATCCGATCCACCACTTTCATCAGGTGACAAAGTGTTTTGGTGGTATTCGGAAGAAAGGGATTTCCCAAAATGGCGAGGTTGGCAGACAACTGCAAACAGAGGTGCAAACAATTATCGATCGCTTGTTGTGCCTCGGGTTCCTGCTCCAGGCGCTTGGCCACGATCCAGGGTTCTTTTCGCTGCATGTATTGATTGCCATGACGTGCCAGGTCGATCACGGCGAACAAGGCCTCCCGAAATTGATACCGCTCGAGGTGCTGGGTTACCGTCTCGGTGGTCGATCGGATCTGTTCGGTCAAGGCACGATCGTACTCATCAGCCCGCGCCGGGTGAAAAGGAGGAACTTTTCCTTTGCAGAGTTTGTGCATCAGCACCCAGGTACGATTCACAAAATTTCCGAGCACGGCCACCAGCTCGCTGTTTACGGCATCCTGAAATCCTTTCCAGGTAAACTCACTGTCTTTGGTCTCCGGCGCAATCTGTGTTAAATAATACCGGAGCATGTCTACGACTTGTCCGCCGCCATTTTCTTTTTTGACAAAGTCGTCAATATAATCGCGCATGTCGAGTTTCCAGTTGCGGCTGGTACTCATCTTATCTCCCTCCAGATTCAGGAATTCATTCGAGGGTACATTGTCCGGAAGAATATATCCGCCTAGTTTAAGCATCACCGGGAAAATGATGCAATGAAAAACGATGTTATCCTTTCCAATGAAATGAACCAGTTTGGTTTCGGCATCTTTCCAATAAGGATCCCAATCCTTTCCGTGTTCCTTGGCCCATTGCTTGGTGGCGCTGATATACCCAATGGGCGCATCGAACCAAACATAAAGCACTTTTCCATTGGCTTGAGGAAGCGGAACCTGTACGCCCCAGTCGAGATCGCGGGTGACGGCGCGGGATTGTAATCCGCCGTCGATCCAGCCCTTGCATTGCCCTACGACAGCCGGTCGCCAATCGGTTTCATGGGTTTCCAAGATCCATTTTCGAAGGAAGTCCTCGTGCTTGCCCAGTGGCAAATACCAATGCGTGGTTTTTTTCTTGATGGGGGTGGCCCCGCTGAGGGTGCTGACCGGACGAAGGAGTTCTTCCGGACTCAATGAGCGGCCACAACTTTCGCATTGATCGCCATAGGCCCGGTCGCTTTGGCAAGCGGGACAAATTCCCTTTATGTACCGATCGGCCAAAAAACTCTGCGCTTCCGGATCATAAAATTGTTCTGTTTCTTTTGTTTCAAGTTCACCGGCTTTTTCCAATTGGGTAAAAAATGCGGAGGCTGTTTCATGGTGAAGCGGGGCGCTGGTGCGGTGATAGATATCGAATTGAATGGCGAGATCGGCAAAATCCTGTTGCATGGCCTCGTGGTACTTATCGATAATGGCTTGTGCGGTGGTGCCTTCTTTTCGGGCTTGAATCGGAATGGCGGTGCCGTGTTCATCGCTGCCGCAGACAAAAACCACGTCGCGCTCCTGGGCGCGCAGGTAACGGGCATAGATATCGGCCGGGATATAGGCGCCGGCCAGGTGACCGACATGTTTCAGTCCGTTGGCATAGGGCAGGGCCGCGGTGATCAGGTATCGCTTCGGGTTTTGCATGCTCGGGTGCAAAAATACCTGAATTCGGATACCTTTAATGCATGGTAATTCAACCTTCTCCCCTTAAACCCGGTGAAACGGTGGGCATTATGTGTCCGGCCGGTTACATGCCCAAAGAGCGAACCGATGCCTGTGTGGACCGGTTACGTGAGTGGGACTATGCATCCGTGTTGGGACAGACCCTGTACAGTGCTTCCATAAATTATTTTTCCGGAACCGATGAACAGCGGGCATCCGATCTTCAACAGATGCTGGATGATGATTCGATCCGGACCATTTTATTTGGAAGAGGTGGTTATGGCATGTCGCGCATCATTGATCAGCTCGACTTCACTCGATTTATGAAAAATCCGAAGTGGATCGCGGGGTACAGCGACATCACGGTTTTGTTGGCGCATCTCTATTCTTGTTACGGCATTTCTTCCTTGCATTCGCCTATGGCCGGCGCCTTTGCCGATTTTCCGGAAGATCAAATCTATTTACCCTCGGTTCGCAATCTGATCAGTGGAGGGGTGATGGATTATTCGGTGTTGGCCGATTCCCGAAATAAAATCGGAGTGGCAGTGGGACCTTTATTGGGAGGCAACTTGGCACTGTTCACTCATTTGATCGGAACGCCTTCGTTTCCTGAAACGGCCGGTGCCATTCTTTTTTTAGAGGATGTAGGTGAGCAATTATATAACATTGATCGGATGTTGCGGCAATTGAAGCGAAGCGGAAAATTGGAGCAGCTCGGGGGATTGATCTTTGGCGGATTTACCGAGTGTAAGGATACCGATCGCCCTTTTGGTCAGGATGTATCCGATATTTTGCAAACCATTGCGTCGTCATATGATTTTCCGGTTTGTTACGATTTTCCGGTTAGTCATACCGGTCGAAATTATCCCTTGAAATACGGCGTGAACGTACGGCTGCAGGTAGGTGTGGAGGGGGTTCGTCTGCAGGAGTTAGTCTGAAAGAAGTCGCTAGCGTGCCCAGACGGAGTCTAGTGCCCTTCGAACCATCGGATCTTGTACCAAGCCATTGTGTGTTCCGCCGGGTACCATCAATAGTTGATCTGTTTTCTTCAGTGCTGGTTGGAGTCGCTTTGCTTGTTTGATGCCGATCACTTCATCGTTGGTGCCATGAAAAATGAAAACCGGTGCGCTCACATTTTTTAGATACTCATGGAGCGGAAACGAGTAGCGCATCATCCAGCTCGTAGGATAAATCGGCAAGAAGCGGGCAGCTACGCTCGGCAGATCGTAGTAGGGTGTTTCCAGGATCAGGGTTTTGCAGCCGCGCCGGGAGGCGAGTTGGGCGGCCACCCCGGTGCCCAAGCTCTTTCCATGTATTATTATGCTGTCGGCTGCGACTTGTTTGTGTGCGATCCGATAAACAATCTCCGACCATTCGTACAGTTTTTGCTCCGTGAATTGTCCGCTGCTTTTTCCATACCCCGGATAATCGATCATCAGCACGCGGTAACCGTCTTTTGTCATGGGCGGGGTTTGGTCGGCATAATACCCTATGTGCTTGCGGTTGCCGTGAAAATAGAGGATGATCCCTTTTGCGGCTTGTTGAGAATCCGGCAGAAACTCGACTAAATGAAGCGTATCGCTGGAGTTGATGGGGATGGCCAGGTCGTGGTGTCGGTAGGGGATTTCGTAATTATTATTGGGATGAACACGTTCGGGATGAAAGATGAGTTCCTCCTGAAAAAAATAAAATAAAAAACCGATCCCAATGTAGATGGAGACGATCCATCGCAGCCAGCGCAGCAAGCGGTTGTTGACCATGGAACGAAGTTCAGTATTTGAGGATATCGCGGATGAAATTGTGGTATTTGTCGAACCGGGGCAGGTTGTTGTGTCCGCCGCCTTCAATTCGGATTAGGGTGATCCGGTCTGGGTTGATCCGTTGCAGGGCTTCGCTATGTTCAAGGGGAATGAGTCGGTCTTTTGTTCCGTGTATAAGATAGGTGTGGCAACGAACCGCTCGCAGCCATTTTTCGGTTCGCAGGTGAAATCGAAGCACCCAGCGGACGGGCAGGATGGGGAGAAATCGTTCGATGACTTTGATGAAGTTCAGATAGGGTGCATCCAGGATCAGGTAGCGCGGTTTGTTGTCGGCCGCCAGCTTGGCGGCAAAGCCGCTGCCCAGGCTGCGTCCATATACGATCAGGTGGTCTTCTCCGTATTTTTCTTTGAGACGGTCGTACACAAACTGCATGTCGCTCAGCATGTCCGCTTCGCTTCGTTTGCCGGTGCTTTTGCCAAAGCCGCGGTAGTCGACCAGTACCACATCGTAATCGAATCGATAAAAGTCACGGGCATATTTGGCCCAGCCTTTAATGCTTCGGGAGTTGCCGTGAAAATAGAGGACCAGTCCTTTTGGATGCTCCCGAAAAAAATGAAGTCCATTGATCCGAACACCCGGTGCTACATCAAAAAAGTACTCCTGAAAGGGTGCGTCGTATTTAAAGACGAAGTCGGCGCTGAGTTTCTCGGGTTTGAATAGGAATTTTTCCTGTAGCAGGTAGGCCAGTAAGGAGAGCACCACGATGCCGATCAGGATGTATAACAGGATCTCCACGGTGGAAAATTACGCAAATGCCCCCGGTAGACCGATTAATTGATCCGTGTAAGCTTGAGGTTGGTGACGGGGGCCACGACCAGGGGGAATTTTTCGACCGTTACGTTGGCCAGGTCAAGCCCAAATCCTTTTTCCTCCGAGAGCGAGCGGTCTTTCAGCCAAAAGTGGAATTTCATGATCAGTTGTTCCAGGAAGGGGAGTTCATTGTCTTGGCTTAGGTATTTTTCCAGCACAATGAATTGAAAATCGCCGACTACTTGGTTATTGGCTAAGCTCTCGTAGCGGCTTATGATATTCACTTCCTTGTTGGCCACCAGGTCTTCGACTACTTTTCGGAACATCAGGTTGATGCGGGGTTGCATTCGAAAGCCAAGCCGGAAATCGATTCGGATGATGTCGTTGGGAATGATGTGTTCGACATGGTATTCGCAGGTGTATGGATTATCAACCGTATCGATGTGTACCAGCCAATAGATATCGGCCCGTTTGGGTTTTTTATTGAGGATGGAGTAGATGACTTTGTGCTCAATTTCCTTGGGGTTGTTGGCGCTGGTCATATACACCAAGTGGGTGGCATACTTGGGGACCGTCCGATCGCTGCTCAGCTCCTGGATCTTGGTGATGTAGTCTTCCAATCGTACGAATTCAATGTATCGGTTTTTGATCTTGCGGGCTCGGTACCAGACGTACATCACAGCAAAGACGATCAATCCGATGATCAGGGTAATGTAGCCGCCGTGCATGAATTTTACCATGAGGGCGATCAGGTAACCGATTTCTACAAAAAGATAACCCACCAGAAAAATATAGATCCAAAGCGATTTCACGCGGTGTAAAACCAAGTAGTTGGCGAAGAGGATGGTGGTGGCCAGCATGGTAACGATGATCGCCAGTCCGTAAGCCGCTTCCATGTCAGATGATTTTCGGAAATACAGCACAACCGAAACGCATCCGATAAACATCAACATGTTGATGGTGGGGATGAAGAGTTGTCCTCTGGCTTCAGACGGGTATTGAATCCGAAGTTTCGGCCAAAGGTTCAGCCGCATGGCCTCACTGATCAGGGTAAAGGCGCCCGATACCATTGCCTGGCTGGCGATGATGGCAGCGCTGGTCGCAATTACAACACCGGGGATGATGAACCACTGGGGCATCATGTCGTAGAAGGCATTGATGGCCAAGGTGCTTTTTACTTCCGGGGTGATGGTCAGGCCCGCTCGATTGGTCAGCAGGTTGGCACCCTGTCCGAAATAATGGATCAGCAGACAGGTTTTGACGTATAACCAGGAGTTGCGGATGTTTCCTCTTCCGCAATGGCCCAGGTCGCTGTAGAGCGCCTCGGCTCCCGTGGTACAAAGAAAGACGGCTCCCAGTAACCAAAAACCTCCGGGATAGGTTCGCAGGAATTCGATGGCGTAGTAGGGACTGACCGCTCGGAAGATGGACAGGTCATCAAACACATGAACCAACCCCAGGATCAGCAGCATGGTGAACCAGAGAAACATAATGGGACCGAACAAGCTGCCGATGGAGGCCGTGCCAAACTGTTGCATGAAAAAGAAGGCCGTGAGGATAGAAAGCACGATGATCACAACGGTGTTGCTGCCGTCCGTAATCCCCAGGTTGGGTAATTCTTTAAGTCCCTCTACCGCGGAGGTAATGGAGATGGGTGGCGTGATGATCCCATCAGCCAAGAGGGAGGCGCCGCCCACCATGGCGGGGATGACCAGCCATTTTTTTCGGCGCCGCACCAGTGCATAAAGCGCAAAGGTTCCGCCTTCCCCCCGGTTGTCGGCCCGAAGCACCAAAATCACGTATTTAAGGGTGGTTTGAAGGGTGAGGGTCCAGATGATACAGGACAGGGTTCCCAAGATGAGTTCCTCGCTGATGACCCGGTCGGAGATAATGGCGTTGAATACGTAGAGGGGAGAGGTGCCGATGTCACCATAGATGATCCCCAGGGCGATTAGAAGTCCGGCAGCCGAAACTTTTTGCGTGGTGGTTTTCACAAAAGATAGTTGGAGAGATGCCTGCTTCTGCCAAAACAAAAGTGGATCCTTGTCATGAACATTAAATTGGGAACAAAGTTATATACAAAACCAGGATACCCGCCAACACAGGTTTCCCGGGTTTTAACCCACCCTTCACAATCGGGCATTTGGGTTTGTCTAATTTTGTCTTTGATGAAACGAGTATGCTACAGTTGTATGGTGATGTTTTGGGTGGGACTGCTGTCTTTACTCCAACCGGTATTTGCCCAAAAATTGGTTTATGCCGAGCCCGACAGGTCTGACAGCCGAAGAATGAATTTTGAGATCATCGGGAAAGTGGGGCCGCACTTTTTGATCTATAAAAATGTCCGAAATCAGCACTGGGTATCGGTGTTGGACAACTACATGGTACAGGTGGAGAAAGTGGATCAGGACCACCTGCCCACGAACGACCAGCTGATCAACATCGATTTTGTGACCTATCCGCAAAGTGCCTGGATGATTTATCAGCATCAAAAGAAGAATGTCGTTTACTGTTTTGCGGCACAGATTGATGCCAATGGCCGCCGGGTAGGGGAGCCCGTGGAGCTGGACACGAGCATGGTTCGTTCGGCATCTCCCCAGACCGTGTATACTACTTTGGTTAGCGAAGACCGAAAACGAATCATGGTTTTCAAGGTCAATAGCCGCAACAGACAGTTATTTCGAGTCACCACCCTTTTATACAACGACCAATTGCAGCTGCTTGGTCGAACGGAGATGGCCATTCCCATCGAGGAGCGCGAGGAGACATTGGGGAATTTTACAATCGATAATGCAGGAAATCTCGCTTTTTTGAAATTGCACCGTTCAGCCAATGAGTACGTCGACCAGGTTGTGTTTTATTACAAAGCCATCGATACCGATTCGCCGGTCACCACCCCCCTGATCCTAAATCAAGTTTGGTTAGATGACCCCCACTTGAGGGTGGATAATGCCAATGGCCGATTCCTGCTTGCTTCCCTTTCCTACAGTGAACGCAGAAGCCATGTGGATGGGCTATTTTTTTGTTTATGGAATAAAGAATCGTTGACCGAGCCCCAAACATCCACCTATAGTTTCCCCAACTCACTTCGGCAGGAGGTTAAAGGCGATGCGGGTTTAAAAGCTGCGTTTAACGATCATTTTATCCGGCAGATCTCGGTTCGAAAAGATGGTGGGTGGGTAATTGGTACGGAGCGGTATTACACAACCTCTCGGTTCAATAACTGGAACCGATGGGATTATCTTTATGGCTCACCCTATTTTTTCCCGGGGGTCTCGGATTTCTACTACTACAATCCCTATTTCAACCGATACTTTTTTAACAACCGGACCGTTGGTCAAAATCAGGTGCGGTACCACGCCGATAACATTGCTGTTTTATCGTTTAGCCGCGATGCCCAACACGAGTGGAGTTCCGTGATCACAAAAAGTCAATTCAACGACGAATCCGATGACTTGCTTTCTTTCCACGCTTTTATTGTAACGGGTCAGTTGCACCTGATCATGAACCTGCCGGAGCGTCGTTTAAATCTAATGCAGGACTTTACGTTGGGGACCGGCGGAATGTTCAGCCGGAATCCCACGATGCGAAACTTAGACAGGGGCTATGAATTGATGCCCCGGTTTGCGAAACAGGTCAGCGCCCGTCAAATCATACTTCCGTGTATCTATCGGAACTATCTTTGTTTCGCCAAGATCGACTATACGCCTTAAGCGATCGGCTCCATCCTTGATCGGTTTATTTAAACAACGCAATCCAATTCTGTGGCTGGCCCTGTTGCTGTATGCCGTGGCCGTCAAGTGGATTTATTTTACCTGGCCCCAATCCGTAGCTGCTACACCTACTGGCGGACATCTCTTTAAGCCCATCTTGGAATTTTTCGCTGGCGAAAAAGACTCCTCTCTTCAATTACGGTTCATCGGTTTGCTATTGAACCTGGTGCAGGCCTTTCAGCTAAATGGACTGATCAACCGAAATAAGATGATGGGTGCGGCTACCTATTTACCGGCGCTGTCTTACTTAACACTCAGCTCCTTTTTCTCACAGTGGAATGATTTTACATCTTGGTCGCTGGTGCTCTGTCTTTTATTGTGGATTTTTCAAGGTCAATTCAAGCTTTATCAAACCCCTCAGTCAAGAGGGGCTGTTTATAACAGGTGTTTGATTTGGGGCCTGCTTCCGCTGTTGGAGCCTGCCGCGTTGCCCTTTGTGCTTTGGGGATTAATCGGAATTTGGGTGATGCGTCCTTTTCGCTGGCCCGAGTTTTGGATTGTGCTAATGGGACTGATTACACCCTACTATTTTATGATGATCTGGAATTATTGGAATGGGGTAGGTGAGTGGTACCGGGTAGTTCCCTCGTTGCGCCTCTATTATCCACACATTGGAGAGGCTCGTTGGTTCGTGGCCATGGGTATGCTACTGGCCATTCCCACATTGGTTGGGATGGGGCAGGTACAATCCAACCTGCGTAAAATGTTGATACCCGTACGAAAGGGCTGGATGCACTGGACCATTTGGCTTCTCCTTTCCCTGCTACTGCCCTTTCTCTTACCGCAGCAATATGGTCCCGGCTACACGGCCATCCTGCTGCCCACGGCAGCTTTTCAGGCCTGTTTCTACTATTATACTGGCTTGCGCATTGTGCCGCTTTTGTTTTTTTGGCTAGAGCTGGGCGCTGTGCTCTGGCTTCAATATGGCAGCCGCATCAGCTGACCCGGAACGGTTATATTTGTGCTTTAATTTACCAGCATGAAATTTGGTGTGGTCGTTTTCCCCGGCTCGAATTGCGATCGGGATATGTTCGACGCGTTGTTGGTTGATCTGAAACAAGAAGTTCAATGGCTTTGGCACAAGGATGATCAGTTGACCCATTTCACGACCGAAGATTGTCTGGTTCTCCCCGGAGGATTTTCCTACGGCGACTATTTACGATGCGGCGCCATCGCCCGGTTCAGTCCCATGATGCAACGAGTCATCGATCATGCCGAAGCCGGTGGAAAAGTATTGGGTGTTTGCAACGGTTTCCAGATTCTTTGTGAATCCAAACTATTGCCCGGGGCTCTTCTGCGCAACGCAAACCAACAGTTCGTCTGTCGTAACGTCTATATCAGCGATTCCGAAAGAGCGGTTTATCAAATTCCGGTGGCTCATGGGGAGGGACGTTATTATGCAGACGACCGAACGCTTGACCAGCTGGAGGCAAACGGTCAAGTCCTTTTCCGCTACTGTACCCGGGAAGGGGCCATTACGCAAACAGCCAATCCCAACGGTGCTTGCCGAAACATCGCTGGCATCCGAAACGCCCAAGGAAACGTCATTGGCATGATGCCGCATCCCGAACGGGCCAGTTCACCCTCCCTTGGAAACCTAGATGGCCGAACCCTCCTCCGGAAATGGATCTTGGAACAGGAGCCGGAGCCGGTCGGATGATTTTAACATACCCATTAGCTTTCAAATACGAAATTTGCAAAAAAAGGGAAATGCGCACCTTGATCACTTCTTTGCTGCTTATTGGAACTCAATTTCTTTTTGCTCAAAATCCGATCACCTGGCAATTTCAAGCCGTGAAAACCGGTGAGTTGCAATACGACATCGTCCTCAAAGCCAGCATTCAGCCTGGCTGGCATCTTTACTCCCAGCAACAACCCGAAGATGCCATCGCAATCCCCACTTCCATACAATTCAACGCAAACCCCCTGCTGGTGCGGGAAAAAGGAATTCGGGAGGAGGGAAAACTGGAGAAATACAAGGACAAAACCCTGGGGGTTACTTCCTTGCAGTTCTCCAACCAAGTTAATTTCATCCAGTCCATCAAGCTAAAAGCAAAAGTCAAGACCGCTATCACCGGTGAGATCGAGTACCAGGTATGTGATGATGAGAAATGCCTGCCGCCCAAAAAGCTTCCCTTCACCATCCCCCTGAACGGATGATCCGTTGCGCTCGTCTTTTACTGCCTTGGATCTTGGTCGCCGGTATCACCTGGCCAAGTCCAACCCTGCATGCACAATCAACCCCTTCCTCACTTCCCTGGCAAGTAAGTGCAAAAAAAACTTCGGAACAGGTATTTGAACTTCAGTTTGCCGTGGAGGTGCCTACCGGCTGGCAACTCTATGCACCCGGTCAATCAATTTTAGATATTCCCACCACGGAGATCAAATTTCCGGATAGCACCCTCCGCATCGGAAAAAAAATTAAGGTTGATCCCTCGCCCAATACCGAGAACAGTGAACTATTTGCTCAAAAGTTGTTGCTGTCAACCGGAAAAATAAGTTGGACCGTTTCCATTGAACTTCCCGGAGAATTACCGGCTCAATTATCCGGTGAACTGCTGTACACCTTCGGCAATGGCGAAGCGTTCTATCCCTCTACGGTATTTCCATTTACGGTTCATCTGGCCGGTGGAAAATCGGTGGCCTCCGTAAAATGGAATGCCATCGACATGCAGCATCCCGTTCGCGATTGCGGAGATCAAACCAACACCGATCAATCGCTGTGGACAATCTTTCTGTTGGGCATTCTGGGTGGTTTGATCGCTTTTCTGACCCCCTGCGTGTTTCCGATGGTGCCCGTAACCGTTACATTCTTTACCAATCGTTCTTCCACGCGTCAACAAGGAATTCTCAACGCAATCTGGTATGGCCTGTTCATCTTTTTGATCTACGTATCGATTTCCATACCCTTTCACTTGGCAGGCAGCGGAGTCGATGAAAACATCTTCAACAACCTGTCCACCAACGTCTGGCTCAACCTGCTGTTCTTTGGAATCTTTATTGTCTTTGCCCTTTCCTTCTTCGGACTCTTTGAGATCGGATTGCCTGCCGGATTGGCCAACCGAATGGATGCTCGCTCCGGGTTGGGGAATTTAGGCGGAATCTTTTTCATGGCCCTTACGCTGGCTATTGTATCCTTTTCCTGCACCGGACCCATTCTCGGAACCTTGTTGGTAGGAGTTGCCGATCAGGGTGCATGGCCGCTGACTTACGGTGCCGCAGGATTTGGTCTGGCCCTCGGCTTACCCTTTGCCCTTTTTGCGCTGTTCCCGGGCTGGCTGCAGCGATTGCCCCGCTCGGGTACGTGGATGACCGATGTAAAAGTGGTACTCGGATTCATTGAACTGGCACTTGCGGTGAAGTTTTTTTCCAATGCCGATCTGGTAGAGCAATGGGGACTCATGAAGCGGGAATTATTCTTGAGCATCTGGGTCCTGCTGGGTGCAGGGATCGTTTTGTATCTGCTGGGCTGGCTCCGGTTTGGTCAACCGCCCGTTCGAAACTGGTCGATCACCCGAATCGCTTTTATCGGATTTTTCGTTGGCATCACCGGGTATTTGGCAAGCGGACTTGGCTGTTCCCCTCGCTCGGAATTGGACTGGATCAGCGGTTTTCCGCCTCCAGGGGCATATAGTTTTTGTCCCGCTGAAAAAATTACCAAAGACCGACTGGAACCCATTAAAAATAACCTCGACTCGGCACGTTCGCTGGCCCAAGCGCGGAACAAACCCATCCTGATCGATTTCACCGGCTGGGCCTGCGTCAATTGCCGAAGAATGGAAGAAAAGGTTTGGATCGACCCAGCGGTAAGCCGCTTGATGCGCGATTCCTTTGTAGTGGTATCGCTGTATGTTGACGATCGCAGAAAGCTTCCCCTTTCCGAACAGCGCGTGGAAAAAATGAAAGATGGACACGAGAAAAAGATCCTCACGGTGGGTGATCAATGGGCGGCTTTTCAAATTGCCAATTTTGGGGCAACGGCACAGCCGCAATACGCCATAATTGATGCCACAGGCAAAGCACTCACCCGAACAAAATTCTATACCCCCGATGCACAGGAATTCCGAAGCTGGCTCGAATGTGGCATCGAGGCATTTGCGGAAAGAAAATAGGTAGACCTACAGCGAGATCTGACGCTGCGTCATCATCTTACGCAGGTTGATCAGCCCGTAGCGCATCCGGCCCAGTGCCGTATTGATGCTGCAATTGGTAAGCTCCGCGATCTGCTTGAAACTCATATCGGCAAAATGACGCAGAATGATAACCTCCCGCTGGTCGGCCGGCAGTTGATCCAACAAATGGCGTACCCGGTCGTGGCTTTGGTTGCGAACCATTCTGTCCTCGCTCGATTCTTCCGAAAAATTCAAGACCTCAAACAAGTCCTGATTCTCTCCGGTTTTGATGGTGGGGGTACGCTTCAGTTTGCGAAAATGATCCACACAAAGATTCCGGGCAATGCGCATGGCCCAAGGCAGAAACTTTCCTTCTTCCGCATAGCGCCTGCTGCGCAACGTGTCGATGATGCGTATGAATGTTTCCTGTAAAATGTCCTCGGCCAAGTACTCATCCTTGACCAAAAACTTGATCGAGGTGTAGATGCGGTTTTTGTGTCGCAGGACCAGGGTTTCCAACGCAGCCGACTCTCCTTGTTGAAAGGAGCAGATCAATTCATAATCTGAAAGTGAGGAGGTTCCACGCATAACTTCTGCCTTTTTGGGTGACCAATAAATGAATAGGCGTAGAAGTCAGACGATAAGCGCGTGGTTTAGTTGATGACTAAAAATATATCTAATTTTTCAAGCAGACCAATATTTTTCACAACTCCCTCGCCAATAATTTGTTAAGGTGACAGGTCTTCATACGTAGATCTCCGCTGTACCTTTGTTCTCCCCCTATGCCCCCCTCCAGAAAAAAATCCCTGTCCACGACGGTTCATGAATCTGGCGACAAACCCATTCAGATACGAGGGGCCCGGGTACATAATTTGCGATCGGTCGACGTGGATATACCCCGTAAAAAACTGGTAGTGGTTACCGGGGTATCGGGTTCAGGGAAATCTTCCCTGACCATGGACACCGTTTTTGCGGAGGGACAACGCAAGTACGCGGAAAGCCTGAGCGCATACGCGCGTCAATTTCTGAACCGGATGAACAAGCCCGAGGTAGATGATATAAAAGGACTCTGTCCCGCTATCGCCATCGAGCAAAAAGTGATCACCCGTACGCCGCGCAGTACCGTGGGCAGTTCCACTGAGATCTATGATTACCTCCGCTTGCTCTATGCCCGTATCGGCCGTACCATCTCGCCTGTTTCCGGAAAAGAGGTAACGAAGCAAGACGTGGCCGATGTGGTCGACTTCCTGAAAAAATTACCCGGCGGGGAAAAGATCTTTTTACTGACCGAGATCAAACTGACCCGCGCAAGAAGTTTAGCCGAAGAATTGAATATTCTGATCCAAAAAGGATTTGCCCGCTTTGGAGTCCAACCCAACGACAAGAAACAACCCTTTACCGTTTACAACCTCGATTCGTTTTTGGAACTTTCAGCAGCCGAACAAAAAAAGCAAGCCGCTTCGGCGACGCTGTATCTGCTGGTCGATCGACTCGTTACCGGAAATTGGGAGGAAGATGATCTGCACCGGGTGGCAGATTCAGTCGGCACGGCCTTCACGGAAGGAGAGGGACGCATGTATGTGCGCATAGGAGAGCAGCGCTGGGAAAGTTTTCATAACCGATTGGAAGCAGACGGACTGATCTTTGAGGATCCTGTTCCCTATCTTTTTTCCTTCAATCATCCGTTCGGAGCCTGTCCCACCTGCGAAGGTTATTCCCAGGTGCTCGGCATCGATTCGGAGAAAGTGATTCCCGATACCCGTCTCAGTGTGTACGACGGCGCCGTGGCCCCTTGGCGCGGCGAAAAATTGGATTGGTGGCGACAACAATTCATCAAACGTGCCAAGTCCGTTGACTTCCCCATCCATCGCCCCATCGCGGATCTTACCGACAAACAATTGAAAACCCTCTGGAGCGGTATCGATGGCATCGGCATCGATGATTTTTTTGCCGATGTCGAGTCGCAGCTCTACAAAGTACAATTTCGTGTTTTATTGAGTCGGTACCGAGGACGTACTCTTTGTCCCGATTGCCAGGGAACCCGCTTGCGCAAAGAAGCCGGATACATTCGTATCGGAGGCTATTCGATCGGAGAAGTTTGTGCCTGGCCGGTAGATCGGTTGGCCGATTGGATGCGCTCGTTATCAACTTCCCTTCGCGGAGCGGAAAACGTAATAGCCAAGCGGTTGCTCATCGAACTGAATAATCGGTTGGGTACGCTTCAGAAAGTGGGACTCGGATACCTCACCCTCGATCGCCTGGCAAACTCGCTTAGTGGCGGCGAAAGTCAGCGCATCCAACTTACCCGTAACCTGGGAAGCAACCTCACCCGCTCTCTTTATATACTGGATGAGCCTTCCATCGGGTTGCATCCAAGAGATACGGATAACCTCATTCGGGTGTTGGAGGAACTGCGTGCATTGGGAAATACCGTTGTGGTGGTGGAGCACGATGAGCAAATGATGCGCCGAGCCGATCACATCATTGATATGGGACCGCTGGCAGCGCATTTAGGCGGACAAGTGATTGCACAAGGCAATGCCGAATCGATCATGCAACAGCCGCAAAGTCTTACCGGCAAATACCTCGGCGGGGCGCTTCGTATACGGCAAAAAACAGTTCCCCGTACCTGGAACCGATCGATCCAAGTGCTCGGTGCATCCCAGCACAACCTCAAAAATATTGACGTAGAGATTCCACTGGGTGTGCTCACCGTGATCTGTGGCGTGAGTGGCAGCGGAAAAACTACCCTGGTTAAAAAAATTCTCCATCCGGCCTTGCTCAAAGAGTTGGGGGAAGCGACGGAGAAACCAGGACTTCACCGGCAATTGAAAGGCGACTTGCAGTCGATCCAACAAGTGGAGCTGGTCGATCAAAACCCCATCGGAAAATCCTCCCGTAGCAACCCCGTTACATATATTAAGGCATATGATACAATTCGGGATCTGTATGCAGAACAACCGGCCTCTGTTCGACAAGGCTTCACCGCCCGTCATTTTTCCTTCAATGTCGATGGGGGCCGCTGTGATACCTGTCAGGGAGAAGGCGAGCAAATCGTGGAGATGCAATTCCTGGCGGATGTACACTTGGTCTGCGAATCCTGTGGTGGCAAACGATTCAAGCTCGAGGTGCTGGATGTTACGTACAAGGAGAAAAATATTTATGAGGTGCTGGATATGTCGGTCGACGAGGCACTGGATTTCTTTTCAACGGAAAAACCCATCTTGAAGGCCATTCAGCCGTTGGCGTCGGTGGGACTGGGCTACATCAAACTGGGTCAGTCGGCTAATACCCTTTCCGGTGGCGAGGCCCAGCGGGTCAAACTGGCGTCTTTTTTAGCAAAGAGCCGAGGCCAACAGCAGGGGTTGTTCATTTTTGACGAACCTACGACCGGACTTCATTTTCATGACATTGAAAAATTACTGGGGGCTTTTGAGGCCTTGATCGAGCAAGGTCATACTGTATTGGTTATTGAGCACAACACCGATGTCATTCGCTCAGCCGATTGGGTGATTGAACTGGGACCTGAGGCGGGTGATGCCGGAGGGGATTTGGTTTTTGCAGGAAAGCCTTCCGAACTCAAGCGAAGCCGCAGGAGTCGAACCGCACCATTTCTTTAATTCGCACTGGTCTGGGGCAATTCCGGATACAACGGATACGCCTGCATTAACTCCATCACAGATGCCTTTACGTGGTCGATCGTTATTTGATCATCCGCATTTTTTAGGACGGTGTCGATGAGTTCCACGATGGTGAGCATTTGTGCTTCTTTGAGTCCACGTGTGGTAATGGCCGGAACCCCCACCCGAATACCCGAGGTTACAAAGGGAGATTTATCGTCGTAGGGCACGGAATTTTTATTCAAGGTGATGTGTGCTCGGTCGAGCGATTCCTGTGCTTTTTTTCCGGTGATGCCCTTATTGCGCAGGTCGATGAGCATGAGGTGATTCTCCGTGCCTCCGCTGATGAGTTGATAGCCGCGGTCAACAAACCCCTTGGCCATGGCTTGTGCATTGGCGATGATCTGTTGGCCATAAGCCTTGAAATCGTTGGAGAGGATCTCTCCGAAAGCAACGGCCTTGGCAGCGATAACATGTTCCAGCGGACCTCCCTGCATTCCTGGAAAGACGGCCAGGTCGAGCAGCGAACTCATCAGGCGAATATTTCCTTTGGGATCTTTATGGCCGAACGGATTTTCAAAGTCGTTGCGCATGGCGATGATGCCACCTCGCGGGCCGCGCAAGGTTTTGTGTGTGGTGGAGGTAACGAGGTGACAATGATCGAACGGATCATTCAATAATCCGGCGGCGATCAGTCCGGCCGGATGGGCGATATCCGCCAGTAGCAGCGCGCCGATCTCATCGGCTACCGCGCGAATGCGGGCATAATCCCAATCGCGGCTGTACGCAGAAGCGCCGCAAATGATCATCTTGGGTTTTTCTTTTCGCGCGGTGGCTTCCAATTGTGCATAATCAATCAAACCGGTTTCCTGGTCCACTCCGTAGAAGAATGCTTGATAGGTTTTGCCACTGAAGTTAGCGGGACTACCATGGGTGAGGTGTCCGCCCATGCTTAGGTCCAATCCCAGGATCTTATCTCCGGGTTTGAGGCAGGCCATAAACACTGCGGTATTCGCCTGCGCGCCGCTGTGCGGTTGAACATTTGCCCAACTGCACCGAAAAATTTCTTTGAGTCGGTCGATGGCCAAGGTTTCCAGTTCATCAATTACTTCGCAACCGCCGTAGTAGCGTTTTCCCGGATATCCTTCGGCATATTTATTCGTGGCTACCGATCCCATTGCTTGCATCACGGCCAGCGAAGTGAAATTTTCAGAGGCGATCAGTTCAATTCCTTCACTTTGGCGTTTCAACTCTTTTTGGAGTAGGTCGAAAACTCGGGTGTCATTTTGCATGGCACAAAAATACGGTTTGGGAGCGGTGACCATTCTGTTACAGAAGGGATGTTAAAAAAACATAGCTTTGAGCGGATTTTTCTGTATGAAAGCCATCATCCCCGTTGCCGGGGCGGGTACTAAACTTCGCCCCCACAGTTACACCCAGCCCAAGGCCCTTATTCCCCTGGCCGGGAAAACCATCCTCAGCATCATTGTAGATCAGCTGCGGGAGGCGGGCATCACTGATTTCATCTTTATTGTTGGATATTTTGGGAAGAAAATAGAGGATTACGTTCGACAACTATATCCTGACTTGCAGGTGTCTTTTGTGCATCAGACCGATCGGCAGGGGGTAGGGCATGCAATTCAGCTCACCCGAGATCAGGTGGGTACTGACGAGGTCTTTGTGGTGCTGGGCGATACCATTTGTGAGTTTGACATAGAGTCGGTTCTCCAAAGTCCTTACTCGATGGTTGGGCTTCGAAAAGTGGATGATCCCCGTGAATTTGGGGTGGCCGAGATCGATGAGCAGGGAAAGTTGTTGCACTTGGTAGAGAAGCCAAATATTCCAACCTCCAATTTGGCATTGGTAGGGGTCTATAAGATCCTCGAAACCGCGTTGCTGTTTGACTGCTTACAGAAAAACATTCAGGCGGGCGTTCAAAGTCGAGGGGAATTCAGTTTAACCGATGCCTTGGAATGTATGATCGCTGCTGGCGCCGACCTACGTTCTTTTCGAGTAGAAAACTGGTTCGATTGTGGAAGGAAGGAAACCTTGCTGGAATCCAACCAGCTTCTGCTTAAAAAATTTGCGCCCGCGGAACCCATCAATCCTTATGAGAATTGTGTGCTCATTCCTCCTGTAAGCATTGGGCAAGGATGTACGATTCAAAATTCGATCATTGGCCCCCATGTGGCCATCGGCGATCACAGTGTGGTGGAACAGTGTATCGTTGAAAACTCCATCATTGGCTCTTATGCCCGGTTGAGTGATATTGTGCTTAGCGATTCATTGATTGGCAGCGATACACAATTGAAAGGCGAATCTCGTTCCCTTAATATTGGCGACAACACCAGCATCGACCTGGGTTGAAAACATTTTACATGCGACCCGATTTTTCCACCAACCGGATCTGTCAACTGCTCGGGATTACCTATCCGATCATACAAGCAGGAATGATCTGGGCCAGCGGATGGCGGTTGGCTAGTGCCGTTAGCAATGCCGGCGGGTTGGGTATACTGGGTGCGGGCTCCATGTATCCCGACGTATTGCGGGAACATATCCAGAAATGCAAACAGGCCACCGATAAACCTTTTGCCGTAAACCTGCCACTGCTCTATGTCGATATTGAAAAGCATATTGAGATCATACTGGAAAATCAGGTACCAATTGTTTTTACCTCAGCCGGTTCGCCGCGGACGTGGACGCCGATGCTTAAAGAAAAAGGAATAAAAGTCATTCACGTCGTTTCCTCTGCCGCGTTTGCCCAAAAGGCCGAGGCGGCCGGTTGCGATGCCGTGGTGGCGGAGGGGTATGAAGCCGGTGGACACAACGGGCGGGAGCAAACCACCACGATGGTCTTGATTCCGCAGGTAACGCGTGCCGTTTCTATTCCGGTGATTGCGGCTGGTGGTATAGCAACCGGCGAACAACTATTGGCAGCGATGGCTCTGGGGGCCTGCGGGGTACAACTCGGAACGCGGTTTGTTGCCAGTGAGGAATCTTCTGCGCATCCGGATTTTAAGAAAATAGTGATTCAATCAAACGAAGGCGATACACAACTCGTGATGCATAAGCTGGTACCCGTGCGCTTGCTGAAAAATGATTTTTATCGACGCATTGAAGAAGCGGAGTCCAGAGGAGCTTCGGCAGAAGAGCTTAAAGAGATCCTGGGCCGTGCCCGGGCTAAAAGAGGAATGTTTGAAGGGGATTTGCAGGAGGGGGAATTGGAGATCGGACAAGCAGCTTCGCTGTTGGATGATATTTTACCTGCGGCCACGATCGTGCAGAACCTGCTTCGTGATTATGCGCGTCGGCTAGCCGAACTGTCGTCTGAAGATTGATCAGCTTTTTCGGAAAACCCATTTCAGCATCTCTCCCCAACTCGGTTTCTTTCCATACATAAGGATGCCCGTACGGTAGATCTTGGCGGCAAACCATACCGTTGCCAAAAATCCCAGTATCAATAAGAGCATGGACAATCCCAATTGCCACCAGGGCACGGTGCCGGGTACACCGTACGGGATCCGGGCCATCATCACGATCGGTGAGCTGAAGGGGATCAGGCTGGCCCAGACGGCAATGGGTCCGGTTGGATTTGCGATGGCTGTAGTCATCAGCGCGATGGAAATGATCACCAGCATGGTAATGGGGAAGCTTAGCGATTGGGCCTCGCGGAGGTCTTCGTTTACGGCGCTGCCGATGGCTGCATAAAGAGAGGAGTAGAAGAAAAACCCACCAAGAAAATAAAATCCAAAACAAAATAAGATCAACGGCACGTTGATTCCGGTGATCACATTTTGCATGGCACCCACCATGGCCGAGGCAGAACCCAATCCATTGCCCGTGGCCATGGTAATATTATAGATCAAGAAAACAAAACCGATCCACAGCAGGAATTGGGTAAGTGCCACCAGCCCAATACCAAGGATCTTGCCCATCATCATTTGAAACGGACGAACGGATGAAACCAATACCTCCGCGATGCGGTTGGTCTTTTCTTCCATGACACCCATCATGACTTGTGATCCGTAGATCAACAGGATCATATAGATCAGCAGTCCGGCGATGTAGCCGATCACTTCCGCGAGGTTAGCGTTGGCGGTATCGTCTTCCAGGTTACGCGGACGGATCGACAATTGACTTCCCTGCAAGATGGCTTGTTTGGATTCGTCGATCGACAGGCTGTCGTTTTTGATCCGACTCCAGATGCGATTCAGTTTGGCCTGTACGGCGGCCGTGGTGCCGCTACCGTAGGATTTTTTCGACTCCAGCCACATGCTGTCATTTCCCCGTTGCCAATCCAACGCCGGAATTCGAATGAATCCGTCAAATCCGGCGGATTCGGGGTCGCGAAAAACATCCGCTGCCTTTTCACTGATAAGACTCAACTTGGAGCTGGGGTCAATAGTATTTTCTTCATCCAGTACTGCCTGACCGAAATAACCACTTTGGTCGACCAGTGCGATGTTTAGTACTTGCTTGCTGTTCTCGGCCAGGTATCCCATTCCGAAGATGAGTCCCACGTACAGCAACGGAAACAACAACGTCGAAATGATAAAGGTCTTCTTCCGTACCCGGGTCAGGTATTCTCGCTTGATGATGATAAATGTCTTGTTCATAGAATTGTTTAGGGGGCGGATTGGAATTGGCGGGCGGTAGGGCTATCCCCAACCAATCGGATAAAGACTTCGTTCAGGCTGGGTAAAAGTTCTTCGAACGACCGAACGGAAATAGAATGGTCAAGAAGAAACCGAAGCACCTCGTTGGTACTTTTTCCCTCGTGAATCCGTACGATCTGATCCTGCGTACTGGCCCGAATAAGATCAAAGGGTGCTTGTGCAATTTGATCCTCAGTTAGGGGAGAAATGCCGATCCGAAAATTATTCTGTTTGTATTGTTGTTTAACATCGCCCACGGTTCCATCCAGGATCTTTTTTCCTTTGTTCACCAGAATGATGTGTTCACAGATCTCCTCAACTTGTTCCATGCGGTGGGTACTGAATAGGATGATGGATCCGTTTTTTGCCAGTCGGTGGATCTCGTCTTTGATGAGGTTGCTGTTCACGGGATCCAGTCCACTGAACGGCTCATCTAAAATGATCAACTTGGGTTCGTGTAGTACGGCGCTCACGAATTGAAGTTTTTGGCTCATGCCTTTGGAGAGGTCCTCCACTTTTTTGTTCCACCAGCTTTGCATTTCCAGGCGTTCAAACCAATGTTTGACTTGTTTCATGGCTTCCGGGCGGGGCAGTCCTTTTAGCTGAGCCAGGTAGAGCGCGTGTTCGCCGATCTTCATTTTTTTATAGAGACCTCTTTCTTCGGGCATGTAGCCGATGTGGCGCACATCGTGGATGGGATCAAAAGGTTTTCCCTGAAAAGTGATGGTTCCCGAATCGGGATAGAAAATACCCGTGATCATGCGGATCAACGTGGTTTTACCTGCTCCGTTTGGGCCGAGAAGTCCAAAGATTTGTCCGGGGGCAACCTCAAAGCTGATGTCGTCTACTGCCTTTTGGTTGGCGAAATATTTTTTCAGGTGTTCAACCCGTAAGAGTTCCTGCATGCGAAAGATTTCGGCAAAGGTATTTGGGCAGATCGATTTCGTTGTTAGGTTTCCGTTAATACTGCGGCTATTGCCAGGGCCACGCGCTCTCCATCCATCGCCGCGCTTATGATTCCGCCTGCATAACCGGAACCTTCCCCGCAGGGGTAAAGATTATTGATCTCGGGGTGGTTCAGTTTCTGTTGGTCGCGCGGAATGCGGACGGGCGACGAGGTTCGGGATTCGGTAGCTACCACCACGGCTTCCTTTGTATAATACCCTTTCATTTTCCGACCGGTTCGGCGGAACGCTTCCTGCAAACGAGTATGTATAAAGGTGGGGAGGATCTCTGTCAAGTCTGCCGGTCGGATGCCCGGCAAGTAGGAGCAATGGGGCAGGTCGGTGGATATTTTTCCTTCGCAAAAATCCGTCAGCCGAAGTGCAGGGGCCATCAGTTTTCCGCCCCCGGCCTGAAATGCTTTTTGCTCTATCTCCTGTTGGAAGGCAAGAACGGCCAGGGGGCCTTTGTTTTGGTAGGTCTGACAATCGGCCGGATTTACACTAACCACGATGCCACTGTTTGCGTAGGGATTGTTGCGTTTGGAAGGGCTCCATCCATTGACCACGATCTCTCCTGCGGCGGTGGCTGCCGGGGCAATGATTCCACCCGGACACATACAGAAAGAAAACACCCCTCGATCGGCTACTTGCTCCACCCAACTATAGGCAGCCGGGGGAAGGAGTGGGTCGCCGGTTAGGGCGCAATGGTATTGGGTTTGGTCGATCAGGTCTTGAGGATGTTCTACCCGTACACCCAGGGCAAAGGGCTTAGCCTCGATCCGAATACTCTTTTTATGAAACAGGTGAAAAACATCTCGCGCAGAGTGACCGGTGGCTAGTAAATAGGCGTGGGCACGAAAAGATGTTCCGTTTTCGCAGATCAGTTCCCGGATCTCCCCGTTTTCAACGGTCAGGTCGCTCATGCGAGACTCAAAATGGATCTCACCTCCGGCAGCTTCGATGGCCTCGCGCATGGAGGTGATAATGCCGGGTAATTTGTTGGTGCCGATGTGGGGATGGGCATCTACCAGGATCTCTGAGGAGGCGCCAAATTGGACAAAAAGGTGGAGGATCCGATCCAGGTTGCCTCTTTTTTGACTACGGGTGAAGAGCTTTCCGTCGCTATAGGTTCCGGCCCCACCCTCCCCGAAGCAGTAGTTGCTGTTTGGATCAACCACCCCTTGTTTGTTCAGGGCGGCTAGGTCGCGGCGGCGGCTGCGCACATCTTTGCCTCTTTCCAGCAGGATGGGTTTGATGCCTTGTTGGATGAGTTGAAGGGCCGCGAAGAGTCCGGCTGGTCCGGCCCCAACGATCACCACTTGTGGAGCCGTTGGTCGAAGGGGCGGGAATTCAATAGCGGCGTAGGGCAGATCGAGCAGCGGTTCATCTATATATACATCCAGGTTAAGAACGACCCGAACCATCCGCTGCCGGGCATCCAACGAGCGTTTTAAAACACGGTAACCGGTGATGCGGTCGGAGGCAACCCCCACTAGGGCAGTCAATTGTCCCCGGATCCAGTCAGATCGCAGGGCTTCCGCAGGCAATACGGAAAGCGTAACCGGGCGTATCATAAGGGTCAGGTTTTTATCCTGAAAGCATAAAGATCGGCAATTCGAGGAACCTGTAAGGGGTAAATCGCAAACGCTTGTTTGGGGGAATCGGTCATTTATTTCGATTGAAGTCCGGCATAAGGGGTAGACATCCAATTTTCCAAATTTTTCGAGGGAAAAATTGAAAAAAATTCGACTTTTTTTATTCCCTGAAAAAACAAATCCGCAAAAAATTTTTTTCTGGAAAAAATGTTGATATTCGCCGTCCCACCCACCTGAATCGGTCATGTGATTTTCTGATGAGGTGGGTAACTGAAATCAACAATCGTTTAATCGATATAAATCGTTTTTCGCTCGATGGATAAGAATGTGGAAAAAGTATGGTCGAATTGTCTGAAGATCATCAAGGACATTGTGGAGTGGCAACATTTCAAAACCTGGTTCGAACCTATCCAGCCGGTATCCATCAAGAACAACGTTCTCGTCATTCAAGTTCCCAGTCAATTTTTCTTTGAGTACCTGGAAGAGCATTACGTCAATCTCTTGTCCAAGTCCTTGAAACGAGAGTTGGGCAAGGAAGCGCGGTTGGAGTACCGGATCATGGTGGACAGCGGTAACAGCCGCAACAAGCCGGTGACCATGGATGTGGCCGGACAAGGCTTTAAGGCGTATGGCAATAATGAGATGGATTTTCCGCTGGTCATTAATACGCCGGTTCGCAATCCTTTTGTGATCCCCGGGTTGAAGAAAATGCAGATCGATCCACAGCTGAATCCGACCTATACGTTCGAAAGTTATGTGGAGGGTGATTGCAACCGGGTTGCCCGCCGGGCCGGAAAGACCGTTGCGGAAAAACCCGGAACCAATTCATTCAACCCGTTGGTGATCTACGGCGGCGTGGGACTTGGAAAAACACACTTGGCGCAGGCCATCGGAAATGAGGTAAAATGCCTGCACCCCAACAAGGTCGTGCTCTATGTCAGCTCGGAGAAGTTCATTCAGCAGTTCATGGACCACAGCCGCAACAACGCCATCAACGACTTCATTCATTTTTATCAGTTGATTGATGTGTTGATCGTGGACGATGTTCACTTCTTTGCCAAGGCCGAAAAGACGCAGGATGCCTTTTTTGCCATCTTCAACCATTTGCATCAATCCCAAAAGCAATTGGTGCTTACTTCGGATAAATCGCCCAAGGATTTGGAGGGGCTGAATGAGCGTTTGCTCAGCCGGTTCCGTTGGGGACTCAGTGCCGACCTGCAAGTGCCCGAATACGAGACGCGGGTTGAGATTCTGGAGCTGAAGATGAAGAAGAACGGAATGGAAATGCCGAAGGAAGTGGTGAAGTACATTGCCTACAACATCAGCAACAACGTACGCGAGCTGGAAGGAGCTTTGATCTCCTTGTTGGCACAGTCTTCCTTGAATCGTCGCGAGATCGACCTCGATTTGGCCAAGAAAGTGCTTCGCAATTTTGTCAAATCCTCCAGCAAAGAGATCACCATCGATACGATTCAGAAAATGGTCTGCGAGTATTTCGATGTTCCATACGATAAATTATTACAAAAGACCCGAAAGCGTGAGATCGTGCAAGCTCGTCAGATTACCATGTATCTAGCAAAGGCCTTTACCAAGAATTCCCTGAAAACCATTGGGGAACATTTCGGGGGCCGCGATCATACCACCGTCATTCACTCCTGCCAGACGGTAAAAGATCTGATGGATACCGATGGAGTGTTCCGCGAAAACGTATTGGAACTTCAGCAGAAGGTTCAGTTGGCAGCCATGTAATTCAACTTCCTAGCAACGTATAAAATAAATGCCCCAGCGATGGGGCATTTGATGTATTGAGCGGAGAGGGAGGGATTCGAACCCTCGGTACAGATTTAAGTCCGTACAACGGTTTAGCAAACCGGCCCTTTCGGCCACTCAGGCACCTCTCCGTGGGGCGTCAAAAATACAATTATCAATCGAATTTTTGAAGTCTCATAGAGCCCCCACGCTTCGGCTGACGAAGGCGGTCAGGTCTGCTCCTTTGAGCATGCCTTGGGCCAACAGGGCCAGGTCATAAGCCTGCTTGGCCAGTCTGGGTTGTTCTTCGGAATTAGCCAACAGGATCTTTTTGAGCAGCGGGTGATTTCCATTCAGGGACACCTTAAATGTATCGGGCATGTTTCCGTAAAAGCTCATGCCGCCGCCCATTTTGCTCATTTCTTTCATGCGACGCATCCATTCTTCGCGGGTGATGATGACCGGTAGTTGATCGGCCGGCAGGCTCTCCAGCTCCACGTTCATGGATTTGTTGTGGATGGCCTCTTCAAAGATTTTTTTGAGATCGTTGACCTCGGTTTCGTTGAGCGTATGGGCCGGGATATCGGATTTCTCGATGAGTTTGTCGAGGATGTCGGCATCCACGCGTTTCAGGGAGGTTTTTTCCAACTTCGTTTCCAGATGCTGGATGAAGTGCAGGTCGATCGGAGAATCCATGACCAGCACATCGTACCCTTTTTGGTTGGCCGACTCGATAAAACTGTGTTGTCCTTCTGCATCTTGGGTATAGAGCCAGATGAGCTGCCCGTTCTTGTCGGTCTGAAAATCTTTCACTTTGGCTTGATACTCTTCGAGTGTGTAGGTTTCCGCCTGGGTGTTGGTCAGCAGCACAAAGCTTTTGGCTTTCTCGAAGAATTTTTCATCGGAGATCGAGCCGTACTTCACAAAAAGTCCGAGGTCTTTCCATTTTTCCTGAAAGGCATTGCGGTCTTTGTTGAAGAGCTCTTGCAGTTTTTCGGCTACTTTTCGACTGATGTAGCCGTTGATCTTTTTGACATTGCTATCGGCTTGCAGGAAGGAGCGGCTTACGTTCAGGGGAATGTCGGGCGAGTCGATCACGCCGTGTAAGAGCAGCAGAAATTCCGGCACGATGTCTTTTACCTCGTCGGTTATGAATACCTGACGGCTAAACAGTTTGATCTTGTTGCGTTGCAGTTCAAGATCATTCTTGACCTTGGGAAAATAAAGTACACCGGTGAGGTTGAAAGGGTAGTCGACGTTCAGGTGGATCCAGAACAGCGGGTCTTCGCTCATCGGATAGAGTTCGCGGTAGAAGCTTAGGTAGTCTTCGTCTTTTAATTCGCTGGGGGTGCGGGTCCACAGGGGGTTGACGGTATTGACGATGTTGTCTACCTCGACGGATTTGTATTTGGGTTTACCGTCCTTGTCCTCTCCATCGGGCACGGATTCGGTCTTGGTACCGAATTGGATGGGAACGGGCAGGAATTTGCAGTATTTGTTCAGGATCTCTTGTATCCGAAATTTTTCCAGAAATTCTTTTGATTCTTCGTTGATGTAGAGGATGATGTCGGTGCCGCGGGTTTTGCGTTTGCCTTTTCCGATCTCGTATTGGGTGGATCCATCGCAGCTCCAATAGGCTGCTTCCGATCCATCTTGGTGGGAGCGGGTTTGGATCTCTACTTTCTCCGCTACCATGAAGGCGGAGTAGAATCCGAGTCCGAAACGCCCGATGATCTCGTTGGCGTCTTGGGCTTCTTTGAATTTTTCCATGAATTCGGTGGCTCCGGAGAAGGCCACTTGGTTGATGTATTTTTTGATCTCTTCTTCGGTCATGCCGATTCCGGCGTCCGAAATGGTCAGGGTCTTTGCCTTTTCATCCAGTTTGACCTCGATCCGCAGGTCGCCCAACTCTTGCTTGATGTGTCCCAGACTGCTCAGCCGTTTGAGTTTCTGGGTGGCATCGACCGCGTTGCTGACCAATTCCCGCAGGAAGATCTCGTGATCGGAATAGAGGAATTTTTTGATGATGGGAAAAATGTTCTCCGTGTTGATCGAAATACTGCCTTTTTCGGTAGCCATATATTTGAGATTGGTTTATGCGACCTACACAATCCCCGTACCAAGGAGCGGGGTTTGTCAGTTTGTCATCATTTAGCGAAGAATAAATACCCATTACCCGGGGACTGTATACATTTTGTCTTACAGAATGTCAGGCTGGAAACTTGAACTGAACTACCCAAAAAATATATAGATTCTATTTTAAGAATAATCATATGAAATATCTAAAGTTACAGCCAGCCTGCCTTTTGTTCTTCTGGCAGGATTCTTTAACCGGGTAGGACCTTCGTGCCCCGGGCTGTACGGCACCGGTCTCCAGCATCCTGTCTCTTGCGGTGGATATCACCGATTCCAGGGGGGTAGCAGGTTATTACCGGTCGTGCATTACCCCGTAGGGACATGGCAAACAATAAATGGATGCATCGTAGGAAAAAAGGATCAAGGTTTTGGAGTGACCTTTCAGCCGGAACGCAAAAGGCTGGTTGTGATTCCACAATTTGATATGAAAACTAACGAATGTCTGAGAGAGGTCTGGAAGGTTGGATTTTACCCAAAACAACTACGTAAAAAAGCAGCTTAAATTATAATTGGGGATGAACCGCCGCTACCTACTACAAATTCAAGGTACTTTCCAACACCTTGTATTCGGTGAACCAAAAAACAAAAGATTTTGAGATGTTTTCCCCCGATGAGTACATTCCTGACCTGAGCGGAGAGCCCTTTTTAGTGGAATTATCCATTCCGATGAATGATCCGGCGAACGGACAAATGAATCGGTTGGTGTACTTTAAGACTAGTTCAGTGTTACAGCTTCCGCTTCGTTGATTTGGCAGATAGCTATTTATACGTACATTCATTGTTAGAATGACGGTAGCGGATTGTATTCTGGCCTTTGAGCCAATTGGATTAGAAGAAACAAACGCGCAGGCACAGCTTCTGCGGCGGGTGGATACCAAGTATGTGATCCGTCCCGACCAATTGGAGCCTATTTTGTTGTCTTGGGTGCCAACACACCGCATTCTGGAAATCAACGGAAGAAAGATCTTTCATTACCACAGTGTGTACTACGACACGCCCGGGCTCGATCTCTATCATGCACACCATGCAGGCGCCGCAACCCGGGTAAAGTTTCGCCTGCGGGAGTATGCCGACTCGGACCTATCCTATTATGAAATCAAGCTGCGTAGCAACAGCGGGGTTACCGATAAGCAGCGACAACGAATTCGTGCCAAGGAGCAGATACCGGAATTTTTACAAACAGCCGTGCAGGAAAATCCACGCCACCTAAAGCAGGGGGTTATGCAAGAAACCCTTTCGGTTGATTATGATCGAATTACCCTCGTGGCCAAGGAGGGCGGGGAGCGGGTTACGATCGATCTCCACCTCCGCTACCGGGTAGCTGATCGGGAAAAAGATTATTCTGATCGGGTGATCATAGAGGTAAAACACGGGCGCGGGGTTCGTACAACGGAGCGAGACCGCTTTCGACGAATGGGTATACGCCCCGGCTCAATCAGTAAATACTGTCTGGGTGTTTTATCACTCTATCCGGCAGTCAAGCAAAATCGATTTAAACTTCCTTTGCGTATCTTAGCCAAACAACTAAATGACTATGGAGCTGCTGAATGCTTCGGTGGATCAGGGACTGGAATTGTTTGATAAACTCACCGGTAAGTTTGTTATTCGGCTGGCCATTGATCTGCTGACCACCTTCATAATCATTCGTATCATTTATTTCCGTCACTATCGGCGAACCGAACTGTTTTTGACCTTTTTTGCCTTCAATGTCACCATCTTCCTGATTGCTTACTTGTTGAATAAGGTAGAAATGACCATGGGGGCAGCCTTCGGATTATTTGCCGTTTTCTCTATGCTCCGGTATCGGACGGAGAATATTTCCACCAAGGACATGACCTATATTTTCATCGTCATTGCCGTTGGCTTGGTTATGGCCATCAGCAAGGGAGGGTGGGATGAATTGGGCTTGATTGGATTGATTGTGGTGGTTTTAATGGCCTTGTTGGAGAGCAACTGGCTTATCCGCAGAGAATACACTCAAGATATTATCTACGATCGAATCGAATTAATACAACCAGACCGGCGAGCGGAACTTCTAAGCGATCTGCAGGTCCGCACGGGATTAAACATAGTGCGCCTTGAAATAGGAAATATTGACCTATTGAAAGATACGGCACGCATCACCATTTTTTATCATTGATCAATTGAGGCGGATATCATTTTTGATGTTTTTATTGCCGTTTTGTGCGCAGGGGCAAACCAGTGCGGCTGACCCGGTTGATGTGTTGGTACGGTACAAGTCTAACCCTTGACCTTAAAAACAAGTGGGAGGCAGGCATCGACTATCAAGCACGTTTTCAAAACAACCTGGCTTCCTACAAGGGGTCTTACATCAGTTTTTCCAGTTCGAAGAGTATCACCAAACGCGTGGGTTTGCAGGCCGAATATCGGCTGGGGTTGGTAAGCGGATCCAGCTTTCACCGGTTCTCGTTCGGGGGCGAATATGAGCCGAAAACTCGGAAAGTAGATTTTGCTTTTCGTCTCCTGGTATTGAATAACATTCAGGATTTTTTGGATCCGCAAGAAGCCACTCAAAATGATTTGTATTGGCGGGCGCGTGTGAAATGGGGGTTTCGGATCAATAAAAAATGGTCGGGGTATTTAGTTACCGAGCCGGTGATGAAGTTCGGTGGCAACCGATTTGTGGACAATATTCGGAATACGGTAGGACTCAAGCGAAAGCTTTCTTCCGCTGCCAAGCTAGATCTGTATTACATGTATCGCCCCGATTATGCCAAGTCTCGCTCCAATCGATTGTTTCATGTGGTGGGGGTGAATGTGGACTTTCGAGTTGCTCCTCGGAAGCAAAAAAAATGATCTTTCCACACCGGCTACTGCAGGGTTAGTTCCTTGACGATCCATTTTTCGTTTTGCTTTTCCAGAGTGGCTTTGTGTACTTCTGTTTGTCGTTGGGGCTTTTCTGTTTGATCTTCTGGGGCAAGTCCGGATGTAGGATAGCGGGTAAAATCGATTTTGAATTCTACAACCGCTTGGGAAGGGAAATTTGCGGGTTCGATTTTTGTGATCTCGAATTGGTGAATATCGATCACATTGCCCCCGGGCAGTTGGCCGTTTTCAATGATCAAATCTTGGATTCGTTTGGCTGCAATCTTTTCATCGGGAAGGAGCGATTGGGGCTTGCAAACGGTTCCGAACAGGGGGATGCTGGCTATTAACAGTGCCAGGATGATGGTTTTATTCATGGTTGAATGTAGGCAGAATCTTTGGAAGGAAAGTCCCATTTCGTTGGGTATTCAGTACCTTTGCCACCGCTCGGGAAGTAGCGCAGGCCGGTAGCGCACCTGGTTTGGGACCAGGGGGTCGCAGGTTCGAATCCTGTCTTCCCGACAAAAAGAGCATCGATCATTCGGTGCTCTTTTTATTTTTCAACCCTCTATGCTTCAATTTCTTGCAGGCATGGGTTGATGATTAAAGGGTGTTTTAAGTCGATTTACACGATCCTATCTCAAAGACTGTCTCTGGGACTCAGTTGGGCCTCAAAATCAAAAATTGGGCCTCAGAATGGGATTTAAAAACACAAAAGGGGCAGTAAGCCTCACCGATTGGAAGGGTAGGGTAAGGATGTGTTGGAGACAGTTGGGAAAGCGCTATTCACTCACCCTCTTTCCCAACAACAAAAAAGGGCTGCTTCAGGCAAAGAAGCTAGCCCTAGAAATAGAATCAGACCTGTTTAACGATCGGTTTAATGCCACTCTTTGCAAATACAAGGGCATAAAGCCTCCTCAGGAGATCGAGCTACCCACCAAAACCATGGTGGAGCAGTTTGAGCACTGGGTAAAGGAGTATAAGCAGATGGATTGCGATAAGAATGTGGACTATTACCACCTCCGTAACACTCTCAGAAAATGGGGGGCATTTGATCAGGAAACCATCCTCGCAAGGCTGAATAAGGAGTCATTTAGGGGGTCAATACAGTACCCCGGTCAGTGAGAATGAGCTGTATGAACTGAATAAGCCCTTCATTGAGGGGGATAGTAAATTAACACCCGGGCAAAAGTCAAACTACAAGGTGAGAAAAGAGGTTCCCAAAGGATTTTCATTTAGATATAAATGTCAATAAAGGCTGTTTTTCGATTTCCTTATTTTTGCTACCGATCATGCATCTCCTTCTTACCGGCGGCGCCGGCTTTATTGGTCATCATTTGCTCGCGGCCCTCTATGCGAAGTACCCCGGTGCGCAAATCACCTGCATCGATAACTTCGATCCGTTCTACGATGTTGCCGTTAAGGAGAATAACATTCAGCCCTTTTTGAGTAAGCCGGGATTTCGGTTGTTGCGGATCGATTTGGGACAAACATCTCCGACCCAACTTACAACGCTGATCCCCGAGAAGGTGGATCTTATCCTGCACCTGGCAGCCAAGGCAGGCGTTCGTCCCAGTATCCAAAACCCCGAGGCCTATCAGCAGGCCAATGTGGGGGGGACAAAAAACCTGCTTGATTTTGCCGTTGCTACCGGCGTACGCCAATTCATTTTTGCCTCCAGCAGCAGCGTGTACGGCATCAACGATCATTACCCGTGGAAAGAGGACGAAGAGCTCATTCCCATCAGTCCCTACGCCAGTACCAAACTGGCCGGTGAACAACTCGGAAAACAATACCGCGAACGACATGGCATGCGCTTCATCGCTTTGCGCTTCTTTACTGTTTACGGTCCCGGCCAACGCCCCGATCTAGCCATTCATAAATTCACCCGCGCCATCCTGAACGATCAACCCCTTACGGTCTATGGAAACGGAAACACCAGCCGCGATTATACCTATGTGGGCGATATTGTACAGGGTATTTTGGGGGCGATGAAGTATAGCGACTCCAATTTCGAAATCATCAACCTGGGCAATCACTACTCTATTTCCCTAATCGATCTCATTCGCGCCATAGAAAAAATAACAGGCAAATCCGCTTTGCTTCAATACGGACCCGATCAGCCCGGCGATGTACCTAAAACCTATGCCGATATCAGCAAAGCCAAACGATTGCTGGGATATGATCCCCAAACCAAATTGGAAACGGGCTTAACGGCTTTTGTGGATTGGTTTACTTCCAACCGTTGAATCAACTACCCGAGGCATTGCCCTCAAACACCCGCCGCACCGTGTAGGTTTTTTTGTTCTGCGACTCAAAATACGTACGCATCCCGATCTCGGCTACGATTCCGATGGTAATGAGTTGTATTCCGCCAAGCAAAAGCATCAGTCCCAAGATCAACAACGGCTTTCCCCAGATATCCTGCCCCGCGATTTTAAGCGCGAGCAAATACAAGTTGATCAGGATGCCTAGTCCCAGGCCAATGAAACCCATGGTGCCGAACAGGTGCATGGGTTTGTGCATGTACTTTCGGAAAAACACCATCAGCAACAGATCGCTCATCACTTTGAATGTGCGGTTGATGCCATACTTGCTGGTTCCGTGCAGCCGCGCATGATGCTTTACGTCTACCTGCGTAATGCGGGCCCCCTGCAATTTGGCCAGCACGGGAATGAAGCGGTGTAACTCGCCATAAAGTCCAAGTTCTTCGGCGATCTCGCGTTTAAAAATTTTCAAGGTGCAACCATAATCCCGTATGTAAACTCCGGTCATTTTGCGGATCAGTGCGTTGGCGATTCGACTGGGAATCTTGCGCAGCAGCATGCCGTCTTGCCGATTTCGTCGGTTGCCTGCTACTACATCCCAATCCTCCGCTTTCAGTAATTCCAGCATGGCCGGAATGTCGGTAGGATCATTTTGCAAGTCACCGTCCAGCAAGGCAATATACCTTCCGGTGCAATGATCGATCCCGGCGGTCATGGCCGTGCTTTGTCCGTAGTTCTTACGCAGTTCAACGCATTTGGAGCGGGGATCGGCATGGGATCGGATCTCGGAAACCGTCCGATCGGTGGAGCCGTCGTCAACAAACACCACTTCATAGTCCAACCCGCTCAGAGCGGAGCGGACCGCTGCCAGCAAGGGAGCGATGTTCGATTCCTCGTTCAGTACGGTTATGACGACGGAAAGCTCTTTCATTGGTGTAAAGATAGGAATTAGGATGAGGAGATGAATATCACCAAACTGCCGTTCAACTACTGTTCAACTCTATTCATCCCCTCAACTTCTCTTCGTAATTTTGTTCCCCATGTCTGCCAAGCAAGAAACTGATTACATCGAGATTGAGGGAGCGCGAACGCACAATCTCCAAAATCTGGACTTGCGTATTCCCGCACAACAGCTGGTGGTGATCACCGGACTCAGTGGCAGCGGAAAATCTTCACTCGCCTTCGATACGTTATATGCCGAAGGCCAACGGCGTTACTTGGAAACCTTTGGAGCCTACGCGCGGCAATTTGTGGGCGATATGGAAAGGCCTGATGTAGATAAGATTACCGGACTTTCCCCCGTGATCAGCATCGAGCAAAAAACTACCAATAAGAATCCCCGATCCACCGTTGGTACCGTTACGGAGATCTATGATTTCCTGCGGTTGTTGTATGCCCGCATCGGCATCGCTTATTCGTATCAGACCGGTAAGCCGATGGTGAAATGGAGCGAAGAGGAGATCGTCGCCAACATCCGCGAGAAATACGTCGGAAAGAAAATTGAACTCCTGGCCCCATTGGTAAGGGGAAGAAAAGGACATTATCGGGAACTCTTCGAAGAATGGCGTAAAAAAGGATTTTTGAAGATGCGGGTGGACGGAGTGGTCAAGGAGCTGGTGCCAAAAATGCAAGTGGATCGCTATTCCATTCACGACATCGAATTGGTGGTCGATCGGCTGAAGCTGACCGATGATTTGGTAGGGCGATTGAGTCAGAGCATACATCAAACCATGAAACTGGGGAAAGGGTTGATGTTTGTATTGGTAGAGGAAAAACACTTGATCCAATACTCGAAGAGTTTGATGTGTGCCGACACCGGAATCAGCTACGAGGAACCCTCTCCCAATGCCTTCTCCTTTAATTCACCCTATGGGGCTTGTGCTACCTGTAAAGGGCTTGGCATGCAGCACCGCGTCAATCTGGAGCTGGTGATACCGGATCCGACGCTGAGTATTCAGGAGGGCGGTATTGCCCCGCTGGGCGAGGAACGGGAGGCTTGGGTGTATCGGCAAGCGCAGGATCTGGCCAAAAAGAATAAGATCTCGCTTAAGACACCCGTGGGGGAGCTGACCAAAAAACAGTTGAACATATTGCTATATGGAAATGAGGCGGGGGAAATGAATGAAGCGGATATCTCGGAGATGAAGTTCGATCCGGATGCACCTTTTGAAGGAGTGATCAATTTGTTGCACCGTTGGTATGTGAATCCATATAGTGAAAGCATCCGCGAATGGGCCGAAGGGTATATGACCGAGCAGCCCTGTCCCGATTGCAGCGGAACGCGCTTGAAAAAGGAGAGCAATTGGTTTCGGGTGAATGGTCGAACCATCGCCGAGCTATCGGCCATGAACCTGGATAATCTTGCGGCTTGGTTTGACGGCATCGAATTGTATTTGGATAAAAAGCACCAAACCATTGCGCGGGATATTTTAAAGGAGATCCGGGAAAGGTTGCAATTCATGCTGAATGTAGGGTTGTCGTATTTAAGTTTGAGTCGGCCTACCCGCACGCTTAGCGGAGGCGAATCGCAACGCATCCGTCTCGCCACGCAGATCGGTTCTCAGCTGCAGGGCATCACGTATATACTCGATGAACCATCGATCGGGTTGCATCAACGCGACAATCAGCGGTTGATCGAAGCGTTGAAGCGGTTGCGGGATCTGGGCAACTCGGTAATCGTGGTGGAGCACGATCGGGATATTATGATGGCGGCCGATCATTTGATCGATCTGGGACCGGGTGCGGGATTACACGGCGGACGAACCGTAGCCCAGGGTACTCCGGCGGAGTTGATCAAGGGAAAATCAAGTACCGCTGCTTTTTTAAATGGGAAGCTTCGAATCGATATCCCGGCAGAAAGACGACCGGGTAACGGACAATTCCTGGAACTGTACGGAGCCAGCGGAAACAATTTGCAAGCGGTTGATCTGAAACTTCCGTTGGGATGTTTGGTGGTTGTAACCGGTGTAAGTGGCAGTGGGAAGTCCACCTTGATCAACGAAACCTTGTATCCCATTCTGTCGGCTCATGCGTTTGGTTCACGTAAGCAGCCGTTGGCCTATCGCTCGATCAAGGGATTGAAGGCAATCGATAAAGTAATCGATATTGACCAAGCACCGATTGGCCGAACACCCCGCAGCAATCCCGCTACCTATTGTGGATTCTTCACCGAGATTCGGAATTTATTCGCCGCTCTGCCCGAATCAAAGATCCGTGGCTATAACGCCGGCAGGTTTTCGTTCAATGTGAAGACCGGCCGATGTCCCGTTTGCGAAGGCGGTGGGATGCGGGTGATTGAAATGAATTTCTTGCCGGATGTGTATGTGCATTGTGAAAAATGCAATGGGCGTCGTTATAACCGGGAAACCTTAGAGATCCGATACAAAGGCAAGTCGATCTCGGATGTGTTGGATATGACGGTCGACGAAGCGGTGGATTTTTTCCAGGCCGTTCCTTATCTGTATCGAAAGATCAAGGTGTTGCAGGATGTGGGGTTGGGTTATATCACCTTGGGGCAATCGGCCGTTACCCTGAGTGGGGGAGAGGCGCAGCGAATCAAGTTATCGACCGAATTGGCTAAGCGCGATACCGGTCGCACGATTTATATTCTGGACGAACCCACAACGGGATTGCATTTTGAGGACGTTCGAAAATTATTGGAGGTATTGGGTCGTTTGGTGGATCGGGGCAATTCCGTGTTGGTTATCGAGCATAACATGGATGTGATCAAAGTGGCCGATCACCTCATCGACATTGGTCCGGAGGGTGGTGATGGCGGAGGTCGGATTGTAGCCCAAGGAACCCCGGAGCAGGTACAGCGGGTTCAATCGAGCTTAACAGCTCCTTTTTTACGGGCCGAGTTGAAGTAAAAATTCATTTTTTAAAATGCCGGGCAGCGTATGCTTTTGGGCGTTTTTCCGCCACTACCTCGCATGCCCAGTCTCCAGCACGCGTATGGTGGTAGTGAAGTAGCTGTCGTTCTCGGTTGGATCACCCCGGCCGTCGAGTTCCGTATAAGGTCGGTTGGTGGCGTAGGAATAAGTGCCTCGGTAGTATAGGCGACGCGCTTGTTGGGCTTGGTCGGGAGTAAGGTATTGATCAAAATAAACGGGGTTGATATAATAGTTCTGGCTGGCATCATCCAGGTGATCGGTCATAAGCTTACGATACAATACTTCGGCTCCAACGCACATGGAATTATTTACATAGAATTTGAAACCTGCACCGCTCATCAGATTGGTTTGGATTAGTTGATAGGGCTTGCTATTGGGATACTCGGCAAATCCTTGTCCCTCTAACCGGAGTTCATGGGTTTTTACCCAGCGGCCGTCTACATCTTTTACTTCGGGATTGAAATGAAATAGACCAACACCTCCCACTACGTAGGGGCGGATCTTTCCATTGAATTCAGACGATCTAACAAAAAAAGTGAAGGGGTAAAATTCCAGGGCCGCTTGTACTTCTTGGATGCGGGAGCGAAAATGGAGGTTGCGTTTGTAACGAAAGCTTTCGGCGCCTCCGGTGTTGGGTGCATCGGTATCGTCGGCGGCTACGCCCCCCAGAGTGGCCGTCACGCGAAGGCTGAACCATTCGGAGGGATGCACGGAAAGGTAGGCGCTGGTACTGACCTTGGCACGCTGTACGTTTAGGTCCTTCAGGAAAGTACGACCGATGCCAACGGTTCCGCCAAGATCCGTTAAAGTAAACATGGGGCCAACGCCATAACCGATCTCGATCTTGCTGTTGTCCCCATGGTATTGTGCTCGAATGGGAATGATTGCGACGAGCAATCCCAAAACAAGGCTAAACAGCCGTTCCCATTTGTTTTGGTATTTCATTGGATTGGATTGGTTTTGTTTTTCCGGTATTGGGTGATTGCCCAAAACTAGATTCGGGGATATCGCCCACCGCATTTTCGAGGGTGAAACCTCAAAAAATCAATGCAAAAAAGCGGATGTACGTAGGAGATTTACGAAGAGGTCTATCGTAAAACCATATGAATATGCGGGATGCCGTCTTCCAAATACGGTTCACCTACGATCTCAAAACCCAGCGATTGGTAGAACGATTCCAGGTATCGTTGGGCGCCGATCTGAATTGGACCGCTGCCAAAAAGGGTGCGGCATTGCTCAATGCTTTTGAGCATGAGCGTTCTTCCAATTCCTTGGCCACGTGTAGAGGGGGCGGTAACGACTCGTCCGATTGAACATTCGTCAAATGCCAAACCGGGTGGGAGCAAACGGGTGTAGGCAACCAATTCTTCATTTTGCCATCCCATCAAATGCCAAGATTCCTTGTCTTTATCATCCAAATCGGGGTAGGCGCAGTTTTGTTCCACCACAAAAACCCGGCTGCGCAATTGCAGGAGGGCATAAAGCTCCGTATTCGATAGGTCGGAAAATTTTTTTAGAGTCCACTGCATGTTCAGTAATTGTATTTATCGCGCCACCGGTTTTTCAGCCATTGCCTGATTTCTTCCTCACGACGATTTTTCCCCGGATCGTAGAAGCGGGTTCCTTGCAGGGCATCGGGTAAAAATTCTTGTTCGATAAAATTACCGGGGAAGCTGTGTGCATATTGGTAATCTTTCCCATAACCTTCTTTTTTCATCAGATGGGTAGGGGCATTTCGAAGGTGCAGCGGAACGGCTTGATCGCCGGTATTTCGAACGGTATTCAGCGCTTCGTCGATGGCCAGGTAAGCGGCATTGCTCTTGGGTGAGCTGGCCAGGTAAACGGCACACTGGCCAAGTATGATCCGCGCCTCCGGATAACCAATTTTTTCAGCGGCCTCGAAGGAATTATTGGCTAGGATCAGGGCGGTGGGATTGGCATTGCCGATATCCTCGCTGGCCAGTATGATCATTCGCCGGGCGATGAAGGAAATGGACTCACCTCCTTCGATCATTCGGGCTAGCCAGTAAACCGCCGCATTGGGATCGCTTCCCCGGATGGATTTGATGAATGCAGAGATGATGTCGTAGTGTTGTTCTCCGCTTTTGTCGTACCGGGCAATGTATTGCTTGGCGGTGTCCATCACCAGCTGGTTGGTCAATGCACCCTCTTTTGCAATTTGCTCGAGACAGAGCTCAAAAAGATTTAGAAGTTTTCGGGCATCGCCGCCGGAGAGTTGCAGCAGGGCTTCATCTTCCAATAAGGAAATGTTTTTCGATGCCACCCATTCGTCTTTCTCTTGTGCCGTCTGTAAAAGTTTTTTAAGGGATTCGGGTTCCAGGGATTTCAAAGTATAGACCTGGCAGCGGCTCAACAAGGCGGCATTGACTTCAAAGGATGGATTCTCGGTGGTGGCACCAATGAGGGTGATCCATCCGCGCTCCACTGCACCGAGCAGGGCATCTTGTTGCGATTTATTGAATCGATGTATTTCGTCGATGAATAAGATGGTGCCTGCTTGACCCTTGGAGCGGTCGATCACTTCCCGAATATCTTTAACGCCCGCCGAGATGGCGCTGAGGGTATAGAAGGGGCGTTGGAGCGAGTGACTCAGGGTACTTGCCAATGTAGTTTTTCCGGTGCCGGGCGGTCCCCATAGAATCATTGAGGGTATCCTTTTTGATTCCAGGCTGATGCGTAGCAGTTTTCCCGGGCCCGTGAGGTGTTCTTGTCCCACAATATCATCCAAAGATTGTGGTCGCATGCGTTCGGCCAGGGGTACCTGATGGTTCATGAAGGCCAAGTTAGGAAGAAGTCTGCCAGCTTCATTGCGAACAGATCTTGGATCATCGCGTCAGGCTCCAATTGTTGGAGGTGGGGCATAGACTTACAACTAGGGGTCTTGGGAGGAAACCCAGTTGGTGACGGCCGGATATTCACTGGCTTTTAAATTTTTAAACCACCGTTTATCAGAGGGGCATGCGATTTATTGTGTCCTTGTACTGAATCCACGATCAGATGCGCCAGTGTGTCTTATAGTTTTTTTCTTGTCGAGCTACGCCCACTCCGGGCACGGACTGTGGATCTTGAGAAAGGGAGCTGCTGTGACAGCAGTCGTTTAAGGCTTTCAGGTTCATTCCTTTGTTCAGAAATTAGTTGTAAAGGTGGGCCAGCTCATTATCCCGAGTGTCCTTCATACCTTATCTACTTGGTGGTGCCTTGAGATCGTGAACTACCGGGTAAATACCACTTCTTCGTAGGGAACCCGTTTGCGCTCGCCCCAGGTGCCTTCGGGGGTGCCCATGCCCACGCCAATGATCATATTGATCTCGGCGCCCAGCGGCAAGCCCAATGCTTTGCGTACCCGAACCCGGTCGAAACCTTCCATCGGGCAGCTATCGAATCCTTCTGCGGCAATGGAGAGCATAAAGGTTTGTGCGGCCAGGGCGCAGGATTTGTGTACCATGATGCGTTGATCGGCCGTACCGCTGGCCCGGTAAAAAGGTTTTTTGAGCGACAGAAAAAAGCTGATGCATCTGCGAAGCAGGGTGGCAATCCCAAGCCAGTCCTTTCGGTAGATCAGGGGCATTAGTTTTTTATAGTAATCCAGTCCTCTTTTTTCCAAACTATTGGGCGTACGATCGCCAATGGCTTCTTTGATTTGGCGGTAATTCCAATTGGCTCTTTTTTTCCATAGGTCTTGCCGGGTTACAAACACCACCAAATGTTTGGCGGTGCAGGCGGCACCTTGCCTGAGACAATATTCCGTAATCATTGATTTTAGTTCCGGCGATTGGATCCAGTAAAATTCCCACAATTGCATGTTGCTGCTGTTGGGAGAGAGAATGGATCTTTTCAAGCTGCGTTCAATTACTGGATCGGGAACGGAAACGGCAGGGTCAAAATTTCGGTTGGATCGGCGGCGGTCTACGATCTGGTCAAAAGCTTCTTTGTGCATGGTGCTTGTAATACAAGATCCGAGTCAGAAGGTTCGCTAAAAACATTTGGACTAAAAATTCATCGGGCCTATCTTTGCACCCCCTTACGGCCCGTTCGTCTAAGGGCTAGGACACCACCCTTTCACGGTGGTGATACGGGTTCGAATCCCGTACGGGCTACTGAAAAATCCCACCTGCCGGTGGGATTTTTAGTTTGAGTAGTTTGGGAGTTTGGGTAGTTTGGGAGTTTGAGTAGTTTGGGGAGTTGATCGTTTATCTTTTCCGTAATTTTGCCCCGCAAAAATAATCAATATGTCTACCATTAAAGTTGCCATTAACGGGTTCGGGCGGATCGGCCGATTGGCCTATCGTCAGATATACAACATGCCGGGTATAGACGTCGTGGCCATAAACGACCTGACCAGTCCAGCCGTACTGGCGCACCTGCTTAAATACGACAGTGCGCAAGGGCGTTTCGATGCTGAGGTGAAGGCAACGGAAGATTCCATTGTGGTCAATGGCGACGCACTGAAGATCTATGCACAAAAAGATCCGGCGCAAATTCCCTGGAGATCGCACGAGGTGGATGTAGTATTGGAGTGTACGGGTTTTTTCACCGACAAGGACAAAGCATCGGCGCACCTGAAAGCCGGCGCCAAGCGCGTGGTCATTTCCGCTCCGGCTACCGGCGACCTCAAGACCGTAGTATTCAATGTGAATCATCAGATCCTCGATGGCAGTGAAACGATCATCTCCTGCGCTTCTTGCACCACGAATTGTTTGGCCCCCATGGCCAAGGTATTGAACGATCAATATGGCATTCAAACGGGCATCATGACCACCATTCACGCCTACACCAACGATCAAAATACCCTGGATGCCCCGCATCCCAAAGGCGATCTTCGTCGCGCCCGCGCCGCTGCCGCCAATATTGTTCCCAACTCCACCGGTGCTGCCAAAGCGATCGGCTTGGTTTTGCCGGAATTAAAAGGAAGACTGGATGGCAGTGCGCAGCGGGTACCCACCATTACCGGATCGTTGACCGAACTCACCTGCATCTTAGGTAAAAAAGTTACAGCAGAAGAAGTGAATGCTGCCATGAAGGCCGCTTCCAATGAATCGTTCGGGTATACCGAAGAAGAACTGGTCAGCACCGACATCATTGGCATCCATTTCGGATCGCTGTTCGATGCGACGCAAACCAAAGTGATCACGGCTGGGGAGGCGCAGCTCGTCAAGACCGTCAGCTGGTACGACAACGAGATGAGTTATGTGAGCCAGCTGGTGCGCACCGTCAACTACTTCGCCAAACTGATCAGCTAAACCAATACGATCTTTCGCCCGACCTTGGTCGGGCTTTTTTTTAGCTCTTATCCCCTTTGCCATGAGTCGTTTTGAACAACATAATTTTCGAGGGCAGAAGGCCCTGATTCGGGTAGACTTCAATGTACCGTTGGATGCCAATAATCAGATCACAGACGACACGCGAATGCGGGCGGCTTTACCCACTATCCAAAAGATTCTGTCGGATGGCGGAGCCGTGATCTTGATGAGTCACCTCGGTCGACCCAAAGATGGTCCCACCCCCAAATTCTCTCTTCAACATTTGGTGGCCCAGTTGAGTCAGCTGATCGGCCAGCCAGTACAATTTGCCGATGATTGTATCGGTGCCTCAGCACAGCAAGCGGCCGCCACGCTTCAACCGGGAAAGTTATTGTTGTTGGAAAATCTTCGTTTTTATAAAGAGGAAGAAAAAGGAGATCCCGGATTTGCAGAGAAATTATCTGCTCTAGGGGATGTGTGGGTAAACGATGCCTTTGGTACTGCCCACCGCGCTCATGCCTCCACGGCCGTGATCGCTTCTTATTTTCCGAAAGAGAATCGCTTTTTTGGATTGTTGATGGAAGCGGAAGTGAACAGTGCGGAACGGGTCTTGCATCGGGCAGAAAAACCTTTCACCGCCATCATTGGGGGCGCGAAGGTGAGCGATAAAATTCTGATTATCGAGAACCTGTTGGATCGGGCTACGGATATCATCATCGGGGGCGGTATGGCCTATACTTTTTGGAAGGCACAAGACAAGAAGATCGGGAATTCCTTATGTGAAGAAGACCGCTTAAACTTGGCATTAGACATCCTTCAAAAGGCGGAGCAAAAAGGGGTGAAGATCCATTTGCCGGTGGATAGCAAGCTTGCCGACAAATTCGCTGCTGATGCCAACACAAAAAATGGAGATAGTGGTGCGATTGAACCGGGTTGGATGGGTTTAGATATTGGTGTCAAGGCCCGGGCGGATTTTCGGGAGGTTATTTTAAGAAGTAAGACGATTCTTTGGAATGGTCCGATGGGTGTATTTGAAATGGCAACCTTCCAGGCTGGTACCAAGGCCATTGCCGAAGCGGTGGCCGAGGCCACGCAAAATGGTGCTTTTTCGTTGGTGGGTGGGGGCGATTCGGTGGCGGCGGTGAATCAGTTTGGATTTGCGGAGAAGGTCAGTTACGTATCGACTGGCGGCGGGGCGATGTTGGAGTATTTTGAAGGAAAGGTGTTGCCCGGGATCGCGGCGGTGGGTGCCTGAGCGGTTGTTAATTTTTAGGGGCTGACCGAAATGGTTGAGGGGGCATTCCTGATTCGATTAATTTTACGATCTAAATTTTACCAGTATGAATTTTAAAAACCGTACCGGACTGATTATTGCGGGAGTGTTGGCCTTGTTGTTTTTTTGGGGATGCAACGCGTATAATGGAATTGTCACGGCAGATAAATCCATTCAAGGCAAATGGGGCGATGTGGAAGTACAGTTCAATCGTAAGGCCAAGATGTATACCGATATTGTAAATGCGATCAAGGGTGCGGCCAAGAATGAGGATACGACCTTGATCCGCATCGTGCAGATGCGTTCCCGCATTCCGGATATCAAGCCCGATCCGAATAAGCCGGGTCAGCTGGCAGAAGTGGGACAGCAATATACCAACCTGGGTCGTTCCATCCTCAACATCAATTTCGAGAACTATCCTACCCTGAAAACGCAGGACATGTTCCGTGATTTGCAGGCTCAAATCGAGGGGACGGAGAACCGGATCTCTATTGCCATCCGAGACTGGAATAAAGAGATTACCGATTACAATACACGCATCGTTCGGTTCCCCACCAAGATCCTGGCGGCCTTGTTTGGCTTCAAGGAGAAAGAGAATTACAAAGCACCGAAAGGGTCCAACGACGTGAAAATCGATTTTGGCAGCTGATCGTGTTACCGCAATTATTTGGGAGATCTCGCTCTTGGATCGATCCGGCTGTTGCCACTCGGGTTGAGGCTGCAATTCGGTTAGCGGAGCGGCAGACCAGTGGGGAGATCCGGGTATTTACCGAGCGCAGGTGTTCCTTTGTGGATGCGGTGGATCGGGCTGCGGAGTTGTTTGCGCAGTTGGCCATGCACCAGACTGAGCAACGCAATGCCGTGCTTATTTATTGGGCGGTGTTGGATCGGCAGGTGGCGGTTTTTGCCGATCAGGAAATTCATGAAAAATTAGGTTCTAACTTTTGGGCGGAGCGGGTGGAGCACATGTTGCCGCTTTTTCGGTCCGCCGATCCGGCCGCTGCCTTGGAAGATTGTATCCAAGCGGTGGGGGAGGCGTTGCAAAAACATTTTCCGTACGATCAAGGCAGTGACCGAAATGAGTTGTCGGATAACCTGATGATTGGCCGATGAGACGCTTGCTCCTCATATCGATTGTTTTCTTGAGGGGGTTCTATGTCTTTGCACAAGTGGAGGATTATATTCCTAAACGATCTAATCCGCCTCGGTTGGTCAACGACCTTTCCAAAACTGGTTTTTTGACGGAGTCTCAGCGCGATGCGTTGGAGAAAAAATTAGTGGCGTTTGACGATTCGACTTCCAATCAAATTGCAGTGGTGGTGGTGGAAAGTTTGGAGGGGTATTCGGCCAATGAATTTGCCACGGCGTTGGGAAGGGCTTGGGGGGTAGGCGGAAAGGAGAAGAATAACGGGATCGTGGTGTTGATCTCTACCGGTGGAGGGGATGGGCAGCGCGATGCGTACATCGCCACGGGCTATGGTTTGGAGGGGGCGGTTCCGGATGCAACGGCTCGGGCGATTACGGATATAGAATTGATCGCCCATTTGAAAAAAGGGGAGCCGTACCGAGCGTTGGATCGAACCACGGATGCGTTGATGAAGGCGGCCGCGTGGGAATATGTGATTCCCCGGAAATACAAGCGGCAGCGTGAGGTGGGTTCTTGGTTGGGGTGGGCGACAATAGTATTTATTTTCTTGTTGATGGTGTTGGGCAGACGAGGGGGTGGGGGCCGGGGTGGGGGAATGATGTGGGGTGGTCCGGTTACCTGGGGCGGTGGCGGTTGGTCGAGTGGTGGTGGCTGGTCGGGCGGCAGCGGCGGTGGATTTGGGGGCTTTGGCGGAGGAAGTTTTGGGGGCGGAGGGGCTGGTGGCAAGTGGTAGCCTGTGTTGAACGGTTACCTTTGCGAGCATGGCGCGATATTTTATTGAGGTAGCCTATAAGGGCACTGGGTTTAGTGGATTTCAGGCGCAGGAGAATGCCAACACGATTCAGTCGGAGTTGGAGCGTGGGTTAGCGGTGTTGCATCGATTTTCTTTTTCGTTGACGGGTTCTTCGCGCACGGATGCGGGCGTGCATGCTGAGCAGAATTTTTTTCATTTTGATTGTGATTCGGATTTGCATCCGCAGTTGTTGTACAAGTTGAATGCGATCTTACCCGCCGATGTGGTGGTAAAGAATTTTTATCGGGTATCGAGTGAGGCGCATTGTCGATTTGATGCGGTGTCGCGTCAGTATGGCTATCGGATCTATCGGCAGAAGAATCCGTTTTTGGCGGACCGTTCTTATTATTTCCCATACACCTTGAACGTGGACCGGATGCAAGAAGCGGCAGCGATGTTGATGGGGTTTACGGATTTCACTTCTTTTTCGAAACGCAACACACAGGTCAAGCATTTTGATTGTCGGTTGGAGCAAAGTGGTTGGGTCCAAGAGGGAGAGGAGTGGGTATACCGGGTTCAGGCGAACCGGTTTTTGAGGGGGATGGTCAGGGCCCTGACTTCGACTATGCTATTAGTCGGCCGTGAAAAGATCGATTTATATGAATTTCAACGCATTATTGAATCCAAAAACTGTGAACGCGCCAGCTTTGCCCTTCCGGCCCACGGTCTCTTTCTCGAAGCGGTAACCTACCCCGACGGGCTTCTAACTAACTGTATTTCAAACTCTTAAATTTACATTTTGGGCAGTTTGGGTAGTTAAGAAACCAACTGTCCAAACTATCCAAACTTTCTTGGTTGGTAATCAGTTCCTTCCTATCTTTGCGGCCCGCTATTGAAAAATGGCGGTCGTTCTTCCAAAGCCGATAAAAAAGAGGGTGTCAAAAAGCGGGGAATCTCATTCCTCCCTATCTTAGCTCTCCCGGAAAAAACGGGGTTCGTTCTTCGGCAAGAAATTGATTTTCAAAACCTACCTTTTCGAAAATGTTGATAACTCAACATCGAAAAGTTTGGGTCAGAAATACAACGCGTGTACTTTTGCACTCCCGTTGAAAAAACGGGTGCGCAACCGCGCGAAAGATCTTTGAAAGTAGGGAAACAATAGCACTCTGTTCCGATGCGAATCGGAATGGAACTAAAGGTAAGTCAAGCGAATACAATTTCGATTTGATACGTTGATTCTTGAGAATTATACATGTCAGTATCAAACAACATTTACAATGGAGAGTTTGATCCTGGCTCAGGATGAACGCTAGCGGCAGGCTTAATACATGCAAGTCGAGGGGCAGCATGGTGTAGCAATACACTGATGGCGACCGGCAAACGGGTGCGGAACACGTACAGAACCTTCCTTCGAGCGGGGAATAGCCCAGAGAAATTTGGATTAATACCCCATAGCATTCCGAAGAGGCATCTCTTTGGAATTAAAGATTTATCACTTGAAGATGGCTGTGCGGCTGATTAGGTAGTTGGCGGGGTAACGGCCCACCAAGCCTACGATCAGTAACTGGTGTGAGAGCACGACCAGTCACACGGGCACTGAGACACGGGCCCGACTCCTACGGGAGGCA